>MDSO01000177.1_pt1 | contig 9502 bp, 7 predicted proteins | sample 1005691 | NCBI WGS metagenome assembly MDSO01 (sample SAMN05526595, study PRJNA338239) | gut metagenome | isolation source: stomach gut content | host: Acanthurus sohal | place: Saudi Arabia: Red Sea | collected 2011-04 | reverse complement strand
TTACATATTATAGCGACCAATCTAAATATATGTACGTAGAAGATGGCCAGCTTATTTATGCTAGAACTACGGATGCGTTCAAAGATGGCGTAAAATATTTAAATAGTTTGTATGAAGAAGGATTAATTGATGAATTATATTTCACTCAAAATACTCAGCAGTTACAACAACTTGGGAATAATCCAGGGGATGCTATTCTAGGAAGTTCAAGTGGTGTATGAATTTGTTGAAGAAATATGCACCGGAAATGGAATTGCACGCATCTCCTTGGAGTCCACCAGCCTGGATGAAAGATACTAAAAAAATGGCGGGTGGCGGAGGAAAGTTAATAGACGATCCGAAATATTACGAAGCGTATGCTAAATATTTTATTAAATTAGTTGAAGAATATAAAAAGTTAGGATTTAATATTGACCGAATAAATGTTCAAAACGAACCAGAAGCTGACCCTATCTTCCCCGGATGTAACATGGATGTTTTCCAAATGGCTAACCTAATAAAGAATTATCTTGTACCTGCTTTTAAGGAGGCAAAGCTGGAGACGGAAATTTTTGCAGGAACCTTTAGAACTATAAACGAAGCAACAGCTTGTGAATTTTTAAGTGAAAACCCTGGGATAGAAAATTATATTGACGGGATAGGTGTCCAATATACAACCATGCAGCCATTGTACAATATTCTACAAAATTATCCGGGGATGAAAATCATGCATACTGAAAGTGTATGCTATCGAGGCGAAAATACTTGGCCACAAGCTATAGCTTTGTATATGAATGTAGTCAATTATCTCAACGCTGGATGTGATACGTTCACATACTGGAACATGCTTTTAAATGAAGATGCTAAAAGCACATGGGGCTGGAAGCAAAATAGCATGATAACTATAGATGAAGAGAATAAGACTTATAAGCATAATCCGGATTATCACGTTATGGCTTTAGTTTGTTCTTGCATTAAACCTGGGGCCAAAAGAATAGTTTACGCAGCAAGGAGTAAAGTGGGCATAGCCTTTAAAAATCCAGATGGTAGCATTCATTTTATGGCTAGTAATTTTTTAGATAGGGAAGACGTTGGTACAGTTACAATAGATAAAGAAACATTTGAATTAAAATTAGATCCTTTTTCTATTACTGCGTTTAGAGTAAAATAATTTATGTTAAAAGCAAGCATCAATACACTTACTGGTACAAGTAAAGCTTCTATCAGTAAGTTCAATAAAATAAATTTACACACCATAGAAGATTTAGTAGAACATTATCCAAAAAACTATGAAGATCGATCAATTGTAGTGGCGATAAATCAGGTTGTGTTGAATCAAGCAAATAATATTGTAGCTAAAGTTATATCTGTTCCGATTGTAAATCAAGCGACTAAATTAAAAGTTCTCAGATTTCAAGTTTCGGATAATACGGGTATTATGAATATCGTTTTTTATCGAATGCCATATTTAGTAAATCATTTTCAATTAGGACACTATTATAACTTTTATGGCGTTGTTAAATTAGGTCTCTCTTTAGAAATGTCCTCTCCATCCCATCAAACACATGAAAAATATCAATCTTCGGGTAAACTTTTTCCTATTTATCCATCTACAGCAACATTATCCCAAGGGGTAATACGAAAGTATATCTGGACCTCTTTAAATGAATTTATTATTCCTTCTTATGATATAGCTAAGATTAATGATACAAACCTTCTTGCTAGTGGTGATTCTAAAGACGAATTTTTGGCTAACGATGATTCTAAAGACGAATTAATGGATATTGCATATTTTAATTTTGTTCCGCCACAAATAGAGGTTAAACATAATTTAGTTTCTAAGCAATATGCTCTGTGTAATATTCATTTCCCAAAAAGTGCTGAAGATCTAACAAAAGCAAGAAAAAGGCTAATTTTTGAAGAGCTATTTTTGTTACAAATGGGTCTATATTTTTCGAAATCTGATTTTAAAACGAAAAAAAAAGGCAGTTCTAAAATTTTGCCGGATGAATACAATAAATTTGTAACCTCATTACCCTTTGTTCTAACCAACGCTCAACAGAGAGTTGTGGATGATCTTATAAAAGACCTTAAATCCACGTCAGCAGCTAACAGACTTATTCAGGGCGATGTCGGTTCTGGCAAAACCTTAGTGGCCGCTATAGCTCTGTTTATTGCTGTAAAAAATGGTTATCAGGCATCCATGATGGCACCGACAGAAGTGTTGGCGAGACAACACTTTGATTATTTGTCTGCTCTTTTTAAAGATTTTAATATTAACATAGATATTCTAACTGGTTCTATATCCAAAAAGAAACGTGAAGCATTATTAGAAAATCTTAAAAATGGTGACATAGATATCTTAATAGGCACTCACGCTCTTTTAGAAGATTGCGTCGTTTATAAAAATCTCGGTGTTGTTATCACGGATGAACAACACAGATTTGGTGTCCGACAACGATTGACTCTTAATAAAAAAGGTCACTCTCCGGATGTTATTGTTATGACGGCTACACCTATCCCAAGGACGTTAGCATTAATATTATACGGGGATATGGATATTTCATTAATAGACGAGTTGCCACCGGGGCGTATTCCTATCCAAACTTATGCAGTTCCGAGTCGTTATCATGCTAGAATTTATAAATTCATGCGAGAACATATTGATGCTGGCAAACAGTGTTATATAATCTGCCCCATGGTTGAAGAAAACGAAAAAATGGATAACCTAAAGGATGTAATCTCCTACTCAGAACAGTTAAAAGGCGTATTTTCAGGATACACATTAGAATATTTACACGGAAAAATGAAGCCTAAAGAGAAGAATCAAATTATCGAAAATTTCGTATGTGGTAAAACAAACATTTTGATTTCTACTACGGTAATCGAGGTTGGCATAAATGTTCCAAACGCCACAATAATGCTTATAGAAAATGCAGAAAGATTCGGATTATCTCAGCTACATCAACTACGTGGTAGAGTCGGCCGAGGGACGGATGCATCGCATTGTATTTTGGTTAGTGATTCGACTAATGACAATACTATAGAACGATTAAAAATTATGAGCGAAACTACTGATGGTTTCAAGATTGCGGATACTGATTTAAAATTACGAGGCTCCGGTGAGTTGTTCGGTACCCGACAGCATGGCTTGCCGAATATGAAAATCGCTAATATGTATACAGATACTTCTATTTTAAAAATAGCTCAAGAAGAAGCAACTGCTATTTTTAAATCCAAAAAGTTGCAAAAAGAATACCAATATTTGATCAATATTATTAAAGAGAAATTTAATGCTGAAAATTCTATTCTTTAATTAATTTCAATTGTAGTTCCAAATGCCGCAATAATGCTTATAGAACATGCAGAAAGATTCGGATTATCTCAACTACATCAACTACGTGGTAGAGTTGGCCGAGGGACGGATGCATCGCATTGTATTTTAGTTAGTAATTCGACTAACGACAACACTATAGAACGATCAAAAATTATGAGCGAAACTACTGATGGTTTCAAAATTGCAGATACTGATTTAAAATTACGAGGCTCCGGTGAGTTGTTCGTCACCCGACAGCATGGCTTGCCGAATATGAAATTTAAAAATTGCTCAAGAAAAAGCAACTGCTATTTTTAAATCCAAACAATTGCAAAAAGAATACCAATATTTGATCAATATTATTAAAGAGAAATTTAATGCTGAAAATTCTATTCTTTAATTAATTTCAATTGTAGTTCCAAATGCCGCAATAATGCTTATAGAACATGCAGAAAGATTCGGATTATCTCAACTACATCAACTACGTGGTAGAGTTGGCCGAGGGACGGATGCATCGCATTGTATTTTAGTTAGTAATTCGACTAACGACAACACTATAGAACGATCAAAAATTATGAGCGAAACTACTGATGGTTTCAAAATTGCAGATACTGATTTAAAATTACGAGGCTCCGGTGAGTTGTTCGGCACCCGACAGCATGGCTTGCCGAATATGAAATTTAAAAATTGCTCAAGAAAAAGCAACTGCTATTTTTAAATCCAAACAATTGCAAAAAGAATACCAATATTTGATCAATTTGGATTGTATATAATTCAAAAATCTTGTCATTAACTTAAATAGCTTTTATTCATTGAAAGGAATGATACTGTGAAAGATGGTCACGTTCATACTAAATATTGTCCCCATGGTTCTTTAGATAGTTTTGATTCTTATATACAAAAAGCTTTGGATCTTGGTTTATCCGAGATTTCATTTACAGAGCATTTTCCTTTGCCAGCCGAGTTTTTAAATTGTTATCCACAATTTAATAATGGTGGTAACATGGTTCAGAAAAATTTAATGCTGTATTTTTCGGAAGCTTCTGCTATTAAAGAAAAATACAAAGATCAAATTAAAGTTAATATAGGAATAGAATTAGATTATGTAGAAGGTTACGAAAAAGAAATAGCTAGTATGTTAGATGAATTCGGAAAATATATCGATGATAGTTTGCTTTCTGTGCATATAATTAAAGTTCGGGATGAATACTTTCCTATAGATCTAGATCAAGATATATTTGATAAAATGCTCCACAAGGCTGGTAGCATACAAAATGTGTACCGAATTTATTATGAAACTGTTGTGAAATCCATGTCCTCTGATTTAGGTCTATACAAACCTAAACGGATTGGCCATTTAAATTTAATAAGACTTTTTAGTCATCAGTTTACAACTAACTATAGCGAATTTCCGGTTGTTGTAGAACTGCTTGATGTAATGAAAAAAGATGGATATACTATAGACTATAATATATCGGGAAAAAATAGGCCAAGTGGCATATATATAGATGATTTATTATTCCGTAAAATATTAGAGCATGGCATAGATATGATCTATGGTTCTGATTCTCATAATTCGGATAATCTAGAAACATTACAAGAGTTTTTTAATCCATCAATTGGTTAATTGAATATCAAATTATTTTCTTACAAAGGGGCTGAAAATAGGCCTCTTTTTTTATTTTAATGTATAAATTATCTTAAATCAGGACAATTGATAATATATACTGTGTGCACTTAAGGAGGATTTCGATAACTCTCCCTGGTCTGTACGGACCTTCCCGGAAGACTTTGACAAAAGGAGTAATTAACTATGAAGATAATCGAGCTAGATGAATTAAAAAATCTAATAAAAGATTCTATGACCATAATGGTAAGTGGCTTCATGGGATGTGGCACACCACACAAAATCATAGATAAATTGATTGAACTTGGTGTTAAAGATCTCACATTAATATGCAATGACACAAGCCTAGTAGATTTCGGCGTAGGGCAGATGGTAGTAAACAAGCAATTTTCAAAAATTATGACCTCGCATATAGGATTAAATCCAGAATCAATAAGGCAATTAAACAATCAAGAAACGGAATTTGAGTTAATACCACAAGGAACATTAGCCGAACGAATACGTTGCGCAGGAGCGGGATTAGGCGGATTTTTAACACCGACAGGACTAGGAACGGTAGTAGCACAGGGCAAAGAAGTTATAAAAGTGGACACCAAAGAATTTCTTCTAGAGTTACCCTTACGAGCGGATGTAGCATTGATAAGCTCGCACATTGTAGATAAAAAGGGTAATTGTTTCTATCGTGGTGCTACACGGAATTTTGGGCCGATTATGGCAACAGCTGCTGATTTAGTCATCGTAGAAGCTGATAAGATAGTAGAAATAGGAGATCTGTCACCCGAAAATGTAGTCACACCACATATTTTTGTGGACTTCATTATTGATGGAGGTAGCAAATGAAAAAATTTATAGCGAAACGAGTAGCAAAAGAATTAAAAAACGGAGATGTTGTAAACCTAGGTATTGGGCTACCGACTCTTGTAGCTAATTATTTAGATTCGGATCAAGATATTATTTTTCATTCTGAGAACGGCTTTATCGGAATAGGGCCGACACCACCTCCTGGCCAAGAAGACATCTATATAGTAAATGCCGGCGGAAAACCGGTAACGATAAATAAAGAAGGAGCATTTTTTGACAGTGCGACATCTTTTGCTATAATAAGGGGCGGACACATTGACGTAAGTGTTCTAGGTGCACTTGAAGTGGATGAAAAGGGTAACTTAGCAAACTGGATGATCCCAGACAAATTGGTACCTGGAATGGGCGGTGCGATGGACTTAGTGGTTGGCGCTAAAAAAGTTATTGTAGCTATGGAGCATACAAATAAAGGGAGGCCCAAAATTTTAAAGGAATGTAAGTTACCACTTACAGCCCAAGGACAAGTGAATTTAATTATAACCGAGATGGCTGTGATAGAAGTGACGAAAGAAGGATTATTAGTATTAGAAATTAATCCGAAGTTTACAATAGATCAGTTGATAAAAGCTACGGATGCTAATCTAATTATATCGGAAAACTTAAAATTTATGTAAAATGCATAAAATATAGTAAGAAATTAAAAAATTGATTAAATTTTGCACAAATTGGTTATATTGTTTAAGTACGGTAAGATATTTCAGAAATCAAAAGTACTTAATGATGATGTAGACCAATAAGGAGTGGATTTAGATGAAAGTATTAATTATGTCTGTGGGAACCAGAGGGGATTGTGAACCCTTTTTAGCACTTGCAAATTTATTACGGGATAGGGACGACGAAGTTATTTGCGCCTTACCGGAAGAATACAAAAATTTAGCTGATGAAGAAAATTTCGAGTTTTTTTCTATGGGTAATGGTTTTTTACACTTGATGAATAGCAAATATGGCCGAGAAGTAATGGGTAGCAAAAGTTCTGGACGAAAACTTATTTCGGCTACAAGATTATATAAAAAATCCAAAGCTATTCAGAAACATGTTATCAATGTTCAGCGTAAAATAGTTGAGGATGTAAATCCGGATTGTATCATCTTTCATCCATTAGTGATGTATCCAATACCTTGGCATATCGAAACTGGAAAGAAAGCTGTATTACTTTGTCCGGTACCGTGCATAATTCATCCTGTAGAGAATTTCGCCAGTTTAGGCTTTAACCGAAATCTTGGCAAAATAGGTAATCGACTAAGTTATTCTATAACTAATACGGCCATCGGGGCTTTATTAAAAACGACTGTTAACGATTATTTAGGTGCTCAATAGTCGGCCAGAGAATTGACGCAAGATATAAAAGAAGTAAAAACAATTTACCCGATATCAAAAGCTATTTTTAAATACCAGAAAAATTGGCCAGATACCATAAACATCTCAGGCTTTTTAGAACGGGATAAGATGCACGCTTGGACACCTCCGGATGGATTTGAAGATTTTTTAAACTTTCATGAAAAAATTATGCTAATAACTTTTGGTAGCATGATAAATTCGGATCCAGAAAAAACAACTTCGATAGTGTTAAATGCATTAAAAAGTTGTAATATACCAGCTATAATAAATATATCCGGAGGAGGATTAGTAGAACCGAAGAGGTATGATAAAAATAATTTTTTCTTTACACAATCTATACCTTACGATTATATTTTACCCCAAGTTTATGCTACCGTACATCATGGTGGCGCAGGTACAACTCACTCATCACTAAAAGCTGGCTGTGCTACTATGGCCATTCCTCACACTGCCGATCAGCCACTTTGGAATCAATGGATCTATAACCTCGGTGTTGGCCCAAAAGGTATCCAAGTCGGTAAACTAACTTCTTCTGAGTTAAGTAAAAAACTTATGGATTTGTACAATAATCCAATATATAAAAGTAACGCCCAAAGTTTGCAGCAAGAAATGCTTTTGGATAATGATTTTGAAGATTTGTATCATTTTATATCTCAATAAAACCTAGTTCTCCTTCTAGGCATAGCCAGGAACTTAAGAAACGAATATGGACTTCGCACTTGTACTTGACCTTAGCCTTCCGTCCCCCGGAAGGTGGACGCGAAGCGGACGGATAGAGTAAAAGAGCGAAGCGATGCATTTGACCTTGAACTTTGCTTTTTTCCAACTCTATTCGTCAGTTTCGCTTAATAAATTCAAGGACGAAGGTCAAGTGCAAAATGTATTCAAAATGTATTATATATGTATTACAAATGAAATAATATATGCATTGAAAACAATGCAATAATATGCTAATATCAAGTAAATAAGATCAGATTTTGAGCATAACTTTATTTTCTCAATATTATTTTATTATGTATACAAACGAATATTAAAATTTATACTTGAATCAACTATACAATAATGAGATTACAATATGCTAACAGAATATTTACCAATTAATGTTGATTTGTTAACATTTTAAAGCAAATCGTAAAAGTACAGAAATTAAATAATACCCTACATATATAGAAAAGCTCTATTTTTTTTTACCAAGAAGCTGTGAAAACAATTAACAATTAAAGACACTATATTTTTAGATCGAAAATTTGCGAAAAGAATTGAAACTATATTTTTAGATCGAAAAGTTACGAAAAGGATTGAAAAAAAAATAAGGAGGAAGTATCGATGAAAATCTTATTGATGTCTATCGGAACTAGAGGGGATTGTGAGCCATTTTTAGCATTAGCTAATATGTTAAAAGAAAAGGGGCACAATATTATTTGTGCTTTTCCAGAACAATATTGTAATTTAGCGCAAGAAGAAAAACTGGAATATCGTTCATTTGGGCCAGAATTTTTAGAGCTGATTGATAGCGATACGGGACGCTATATTATGGGTGGCAAGAGCGCACTAAAAAAATTAAGATTAACGATAGATTTATACAAGCAATCTAAAGACATTCAAAAAAAAATGTTAGACATACAAGAATCGATCGTAAAAGAAACAGATCCAGACTACATAATATTTCATCCAAAAATAATGTATGCTATACCTTGGCACATGGCCACAGGAAAAAGCATCAGATTATTATGCCCGATACCATGCATGGTGCATCCTGTGAAAGGGTTTGCGAGTGTTGGAATAAATAAAAATCTCGGAGCATTTTTCAACGATTTAAGTTATAAGTTAGTTAATCAAGCCATGGGGTTAGCAATAAAAGTAAGTGCTAAAGATTATTTCCCGGATAAAAAATTTAAAACCAAAGAGCTTGTCCAAGAATTAAAAAGCGTTAAACTTATTTATTCAATATCGCCATCGATACTTAAATATCAAGAACATTGGCCGAACAACATAAACATATCAGGTTTTTTAGAACGGGATAAGGTTCATGCTTGGACACCTCCAAATGGATTTGATACCTTCTTAAATTCTCATGAAAAAATCATGTTAATAAGTTTTGGTAGCATGATAAATTCAGATCCTAAGAAAACTACTGATATATTGTTGAAAGAATTACAAAAATGCTCATTTCTCCATAATGGTATTGAATTTTCATCATTTTAATACTGAACAGCTGCTAAACTGCTCTGATACTGCGGAAACTGAGAAACACCAACATGGCTGTTTTATTTGTAGCAAGTACAAATAAAAACGTACCTCTATAATTTTTTTAAAGTAGCTCTGTAGTACTGTATGTTCCCTCCAAAAGTCCTTGAACAGTCAGTATTTTAGAGGCAATT
>MDSO01000176.1_pt1 | contig 9529 bp, 5 predicted proteins | sample 1005691 | NCBI WGS metagenome assembly MDSO01 (sample SAMN05526595, study PRJNA338239) | gut metagenome | isolation source: stomach gut content | host: Acanthurus sohal | place: Saudi Arabia: Red Sea | collected 2011-04 | reverse complement strand
TTTATAACCCTGCAATAATAATTCTCTATCATCTTTTAAATATTCTTGTTCATCTTTTAAATATTTGATATTATGCTCATATATATTTACTTGATTTTCAGCTCTTTTAATTTCTGGGATTAAAGTGGATAAGTCTTTGTCATATTCAGCAAAGCGATGTAAAGCTGGATTGGTTCTAACTAATCTATTTTGCAACTGTTTTCTTTCATCTAAAGCTGATTTATGATTAATACTTAATTTATCTAATGTTTGTTTATCTGTTTTACTAAGTAGTTTATAATGCTCAAGACAGTCTCGTATGTCTTCAACATCTTTTACCTGTTGCTTCAGTCTACTTGTTCTTAAAAAAGTAGACTGAAGTTCTGTAAATAGTCCATCAATATCATGACGCTCAAAACGTTGTTCATTCTTAGCTGTATCTTTAGATCTTTGTACTAATCTTTTAAACCATCTCATAACCAAACTCCCTATTAATAAGGGGCGTTAGCTAAGCCCCTTACTTAACATTATCCCCATTAACATATTGTTTCATATCTTCGGTCATTGCTCCAATTGCCTCTATTATACTCAATCCTATTTTTTTATCTTTTCGATCAATTTTAGTAATCTTTGCCTCTACTACTTGATCAATTTGTAATGCATCTTCTGGTTTTGCAATTCTTTTTGGTGATATTTGAGAAATGTGAATTAGACCTTCCACTCCATCATTTATTTTTGCAAAAGCTCCAAATGACATAAATTTTACAATCTTCGCTTCGACAATGTCACCTTCTTCTAAATTTGTTGTTGCTATTTGCCATGGATCATGATCAATATCTTTTATCCTTAATGCAATTTTATTTTCATTAATAGATAAAATAGTAGCTTCAACAATGTCACCTTCTTTTAAAACTTCTTGTGGATGTTTTATTCGTTCCCAAGTTAAATCTGAATTATGAACTAATCCTTCCACTCCATCTAAATCAACAAATACACCATATGGCATAAGTTTTACAACTTTGCCTTTATATTTTTCTCCAATTTCAATTTCAGCTAATCTATCCTTACGTTTTTTTAATCGTGTTTCTTTAGCAATATCTTTTCCGGAAAGAACTAATCTCTTATTCTTTGGTTCAAATTGAATAATTTTTACTTCCATTGTTTTACCTACGTAGGTTTTTAAATCCTCTACGTATGTATCTGTTATTTGTGAATTTGGAATAAAAGCACGCATTCCTTTTATATTAGTAATTAAACCGCCTTTTGTAACATTTGCTATTTTTACAGACAATTGCTCTTCATCTTTATACATCTTTTCTATAGCTTCAATTGCTTTTTCAGTCTCAGCACGTTTTTTAGATACGATAACTCTTGCTTCGGGTTCATCAACCTTCATAACACTAACAGGAAATTCATCACCAATTTTTACATCTTCTTTATTAAAATCATCATAGCTATATTCATTCCAAGGAATAATTGCATCTAAATGATACCCTATATGAGCCACTATTCCATTTTCTTCTACTGCTATAACTTTTGCTGTTTTAATATCTTTTTTATAAATTTTAGACATTGATTTATCAATTTCAGCCATTAAATCCGCCATTGTTAATTCCATTTCTGTTTCCTCCTCGAAGTAGTTCTTTTTATAATTATACACATTTTAATAGGAAAAAATACAATAAAAATTTGTATTTTTCTAAAAATATGTTTATACAAGCTTGTAAAAAAGACATTAGTCTACAAATTTTATATAAAAGTCTTGAATTTATTAGGTTTAAAAAATTATGTTAAAAAGACTTAATTGTATTAAAAATTGCTTGTAATCCCTTTGAAAAAATTCCGTATAATAAAAATTGGTCAAAGTTTAAATTATGGTCTTCTCCTTCAAAAATATCTATCGTTATATTTTTCTTATTATTTATTTTAATTATTTCTTGCATATTTCTTGCACCTGCTACAGGAGTGGTTGCATCATTTGTTCCTTGAAAAATGTATACTGGTAAATTAAGTTTAGGTAATATATTTTTATTTGGCTCTAATTTAAAATATTCATTAAACCATCTAGCTGTGAGCTGAAGAGAATAATTTTCTTTCAACCATTTATCATTATCTTGTTCAATTGCGGTATAAACATCTAGTTTATACGGTTCTAATAATATCTCAAAATCTTCTTCATTTATTACTTTGTCTTTATTTATATCTATATCACTAAATAATATACCCAAATTTTTAACCATTTTGTATTTATCTTTACTGAATTCTTCTTCTGTTATTTTCCCATCTTTATTTTCATCAAACCAAATTCCGTAATTAACCATTGATGATCCACCTGAAAGTTGCCATTCTAATATTTCTTTCATACCTTCATTCATATATCCTGCTAAAAGTAATCCATCCAGCAAAACATTATTTCTGTATGCAACATGTGTTGCAATAGTACTTCCTTCATTCCAACCTAATAAATAAACTTTTGCATCTTTTAATCTTTCATCTGCTTTTAGTGTATTAACTATTTGTTCAACATCTTTAATTGCATTGTTAGGTAAATATGTTTTGTATATTTGTTCATCAATATTTGCATATAATGGTGGCTTAGAGCCTAAAGTTACACCTCTAGTGTTATAGCTAAAGTATGCTGTATTATCATCTACAATTTGATTTCCTAATACTTCATGATAAATAAATACTTTATTTTCAGTTAATGGACGTTTGTTTTCATACGTATTTGGGCCTAAACCATTTACAAATATAACTAATTTGTCAGTTTTATCTTTTGGATTAATTTTTAGAAGTCCATCAAATTGTATTCCGTCTTGCCCAGTTATAGTGATAATTTCGGTATCATATAAATTTGTAACTTCAATTTTATTTATTTCATCCATTGGATTTTCAAATATTTCTTTAGTATCTTTCTTTAGTATTTTTTCATCTACTTCTTTATTATCACAAGCAACTAATGTACTTGTTAGTAATATAAAACTCACAAATTGTGTTTTTAGAATATTCATCACCTCAATATATTTATTAGTGTAAATATTTTTTTCCAGCGATATCAATTGCAACAGCTCCACATGGAGCAGTTATAAGAATACTTAATACAGCTATTGCAAGAATAATTTCTCCTCCGATAACTCCCATAGATAAAGGAATACCTCCAATCGCCGCTTGTACAGTTGCTTTTGGTGTATATGCTATCATACAAAAAATTTTTTCTTGTCTGTTTAGTTTGGTAGAAATTACACTAAAATATACACCTATACTTCTGAATATTAATCCTATACAAATAATTAACACTCCTACAATTCCTGCATCTATTGCAACTGGGATATTTACTTCTGCACCTACTAACACAAATAAAAATATTTCACCCATCTTCCATATGTTCCCTAGTATTGCTCTTGTGTTTATTGTATTTTTCTTGCTTGAAATAATAAAGGCCATAGCCATAATTCCTAATAATGTTGCTATTTCTATATATGATTTTACAAATTCTCCAAACTCATTTAACAAAAATGCACTTCCTAAAATAAAAAATACTTCTTGCATATTATCTAATTTTAGTACTAACATTATTTTAACAATTACTATTCCCAAAATTGCTCCAATTAATGCTCCTAAAATAATTCCTATAGGAATACTTAAAATACTTCCTATATTAAATCCAGCCCCACCATACATTCCTAAAAAACTACTAAAAATTGTAATTGCTATAACATCATCAATTGAAGCTCCAGCCAAAATCAATGTGGTGATTGAACCACCCTTACCTGTTTCCTGAAATTTTAGCATACTTGGCACAACAACTGCTGGAGATACTGCTGCTAAAATAAATCCTAGTATTCCTCCTTGTACAAATGTAAAGTCTAAAAATATTGTGCTCAAAAAAGCAACTGTTAATCCTTCACATATTCCAGGAATAAAACTTAATAATATTGCAGGCTTTCCAACTTCTAATATTTCTTTCTTATTAATTCCAAGTCCAGCTCTAATTAATATTATAATTAATATCATAGTCCTCAATTTTGAAGACATATCCAAAACAGAGCTATCTATTAAATTTAAAGCATTAGGACTTATGATTATACCTACTATTAAATATCCTAATAAATTTGGTAATCTCAGCTTATTAACTAATAGTCCTCCTATTAATCCTAGTATTAAAATTAATCCTATACTACCTATCAAAATTATCACTCCTATTATATAAGAAAATTCTATCTTATTTTTTATTATTTTCAATTTTGCTGTGGTTTAACAATGTTTTTCATTCTACTTTTAGTATGAATTGTCCATAAGTAATCAATATAAATTTTACTTATATTATAAGTTGAGAATTTATATATATAATATCTTATGATATTTTTCTATTATTTTCTTTTTTTTTATAATAACATTGTTTTTCAATATACATTAATTCATCAGCTTGATGAATTATATCATCAATATTATCGCAGACTTCTGTCCATATATATCCTATAGATGCACTTAAAGTAGGATTTTTTCTAATTAAATATCTAACTTGTTCAATACTCTTTATAAATTTTTCTTCTAATACATTATTTTGTAATATAACAAACTCATCACCTCCTATTCTATATACGTTCTCTCCAAAAATATTATATAAAATAGTTGATATTTCAATAATCATTTTATCACCAGCAATATGTCCTTTTGTATCATTGAGTAATTTTAATCCATTTATATCGACAAAAGCTATTCCCACTTTTAAAGTTATATTTTCTTTTAAATAAACATGCCTTTCTAAATAAGCATTTCTATTTTTTAGCTGTGTTAAATTGTCAAAATAAGACATTTTTTCTAATTTATCTATCATTTCATTTTTTCGCATAAATTCAGATATTATTTTACAAACTGCTTTAAGAACTGTTGTATCATAAGATTTAATTTCTGTATAATTAATTGCTATATATCCTGTTATTACTCCATCTGTACTTTTCAAAGGTACTGCTATAAATGAATTGTGATCTAAAATTTTTAATGGGAAGCTTAACAGGTTGTATAATTCTTTAGTTATAGTCATCTCTCTTACAGAGCTTATAATAAATTCTCCTTCTTTTTCAAAATTTTGTAACCAATGTTCAACTAATTGTATGGGTAAATTTTTAATGAGATCTTTTTTAGATATAAATCCTTCTTTAACCCATTCATGGGTATTGTTTATAAATTTTCTATCTTTAGAAATTTCAACTATATAACTTCTATCTCCGCCATAATAAGTTGCTACAATTTCAAGTAAATTTTCTATAGATTTATCAAAATCTTTACTATAATTAAGTAATTCTATACATTGAATTATTATTTCCGAAATTTGTATTTGTTTCGAGAGTCCTTTTATTATTTTATACTTTCTTATAAATTCAGATATTGTTTTGCAAACTGCTTTAAGAATTAGTTTATCGTTTTTATCCATTTCTATAAAATTAATTGCTATATATCCTGTTATATCGCCATCATTAGTTGTTAAAGGCACCGCTATAAATGATTCATATCCCAAAATTGTTAGTAATTGACATAAGTATGAATTTGTATCAATTGTATTTTCGCCTGAATTTAAATTTATAACAATTTCTTCCTCATTTTTACACTTATTAAACCAGAGTTCTATTAGTTCTACTGGTAAGTTTTGTAACAAATTTTTTTGAGAAATAACATCTTTATCAATCCATTCATGAGTAGCATTTGCAAATTTTCCATCTTCTGTAACTTCAATTAAATAACTTCTTTTTCCACCATAATAAGAGGCTATGATTTTAAGCAAGCTTATTATAGATGTATCAAAATCATCATTATAATGAAGTACTTCTATACATTGATCTACTAGCTGCGAAACTTGTATTTGATTATATAATTTTTTTTGTATTTGAACTCTTTTAGTTGATATATAAGCGACTTCAAGTCTATATGGCTTATCATCAAGATTAATTAATTTATTTTTAAAATCATAATATTGCTCAGTTTTTAGATTATAAAAAGTCCACTCGCAAAATTTATTATATGAAAGTTTATTCTTAGCACAAAGATCACAAGGGGTATCACGCCCTTGCAATAATTCATAACATTTATGATTATGCCATTCAGTTTCGTGCTTGAAATTAAATTGTTTCATCCCTTGCTTATTTAAAAAATATAATTCATATGTATTAATATCTGATATGTAAATTATATCATTCATTTCATCAAGGATCTTTTTATATACATTTTCATTTATATTCATATTGGCTGTTCCCTCCATAATAAACCACCTAAAAGGTTTTTAAATTAATTTATATTCAACTTATGTTCGTTAATATTACCATTAAGTTTTATAATCTATTAAATTATCATTATTTTTTAATACTCATTATTTATTTTGTAAATACTATATAAATGCTACAAATAAAATAATTATAAAACTTCGAATACTCGTAAAGTTTATAAAAAAATTAATTTTATTATAAACCATTTACAAAAATTAACTATGCGAAAATTTGTATATAAAGGGCATACAAATTTTCGCATAGTTTTAAATAATATGATATAATTAATTTTATAATTCTTATTGAGGAGGAAATTAAAATGGAACAATTCAATACTAAAGGGGTTTGTTCAAGACAAATTAATTTTGATTAAATGATTTATGTACTTATGACTTTAGTTGTGAGTGTGCAAATCAAACTTAGTCAGCACGTATAGAAATGTGTGTGTAGTCATGGTGAAAAATGCCATGCAATACTACTTGAATTGCTGGGAACTCGTAAAGCTAACTAAACCACAACACAATAAAGCAGGTTTACTTGTAATCTGCTACACAATAAGTGTGAAGGTGACGAAAGTAGAAAAAATTAGTTAGATGACCTATGGTTAAATCCTAAGGGTTAAAAACAATCGACAATCAGCAGCTAAGCTCCAACTACATGATAATTAAGTTTTAGTTCATTATAGGAGAAAGTTCAACGACTATTCCTCTTAAGGGAAGTAGGATACAAGCGATTGGTATCCGAAGTGGGTAGCCCCTACCGTATGGTTATTTCTTTTTATAAAGAAATAATATAGTAAACGTACTTATAAGCAGAAATTGTTATGGATTGGAAGTGAAACTCCCTTCAGGAGATTCACACTTACACCCCTATATAATAATCAACTTTAATTACTAATATTTCAAAGTACTATTACTAATAATTAGACGAGGGAGAAGATATAGTCTGTGCTTTATGGAAACATAAAGAAGTTCAGTGTTTATAACATCGAGAACTGCATTAGGAGTAGCGTCTTAGTGTGAACAATACCTCTTAACCTAAATTTTATAAATTCTCATATAAAAACTGCAGAAATTATGGAGATATACTAGGGAAACTGTCAATTTAGGATATGAGGTTCAGGTAATAGATAATAAAATTACAAAGGTATCTTTTGTTAATGGATGTGCTGGAAATGCAATTGGACTTGCAGCTTTAATTGAAGGAATGGAAATTGATGAGGCGATTAAACGTTTAAAGGGTATTGACTGCAAAGGCAAAGGAACATCTTGCCCAGATCAGTTATCAATTGCTTTAGAAAGATACAAACAAAAAGACAAATAATAAGAGGTAAGAAAAGAAGATTTAGTGCTTTTTTTCTTATTTATGAATCATAATGGAGAAAATATCAAAAACACTTTTGAATTTTCTCTAATAAATTCTAATTTTTTTTATTTTTAATATACAATTCTACAGTCTTTTCATAACATGATATAGTAATTATAAAAATGAGAGGATTTTGCGTTATGGAAGTTATAATTCAAAAATTTGGTGGAACTTCAGTAGCTTCAAAAGAAGCGAGAATTAAAGTAATCGAAAAAATTGAAAAAGCATTAAAGAATGATGAAATGCCTATTGTAGTTGTTTCAGCAATGGGAAGAATAGGTGCACCTTATGCAACAGATACCCTATTAAATTTTGTTGAAGAAAATGCAGGTGAGATGAAAGACAGAGAATATGATTTACTACTTTCTTGTGGTGAGATAATATCTAGTGTAACAATAGCAACATTATTAAATCAAAGAGGAATTAGAGCTCAGGCCTTAACAGGTGGTCAAAGTGGAATTATTACTGATGACAAGTTTAAGCAAGCAGAACTTTTATATACTGAGCCAACATATCTTTTAAAATGTGTTGAAGAAGGAATCGTCCCTGTAGTAGCAGGATTTCAGGGAATAACACCAAATGGGCAAATTACAACAATTGGGAGAGGTGGAAGTGATACAACAGCATCAATGTTAGGCTTAGCAGTTAATGCAAAACGAATTGAAATTTATACGGATGTGGATGGTATTATGACAGCAGATCCAAGAGTTTGTAATGAAGCTCACATTATTCCAGCTATAAGTTATTCCGAAGTTTTTCAAATGGCAGATAGTGGTGCAAAAGTTATTCATCCAAGATCCGTCGAATATGCAATGCGTTCTAATATTCCTATAGTAATAAAAAATACTTTTTCAGATGCAATAGGTACATTTATTGTTCAAGACATAAGAAGTATAAATGTAAAAAAAGATGCATTTAAAGTGATTACAGGAATTGCACATCGTTCAGGACGTGTTCAATATACAATTGAAGATACAATTTTAAATGAATATAATCTTCTTGAAGCAGTTGCAAGAGCAAATATAAGTATAGATTTAATTAATATTTTTCCAGAGTATAAAGTATTTACCATTGATGAAGCAGCCCAAGACAAAATAGAAGCATTATTAAAAAGTGAAAATTATTCATATTCGAAAATTACAGATTGTGCAAAAATTACAGCTATTGGTGAGCGTATGACAGGAGTTCCAGGAGTTATGGCACGCATAATAAAAGCCATGGTTAAAAACAACATTCATATTCTTCAAACAGCGGATTCTCTTACAACAATTGCATGCCTTATCCATGAAGATCAAATTTCAATAGCAATTGGAGCTTTGCACAAGGAATTTGATATATAGCCAAAAAAGTCATAGTTTGAAATATAACTATGACTTTTTTGTTTGTAATTCCCACACATATGTAGACTTTATAATACATTATGTAAATTTTGTGTAATATCCTACTTAGAAATTATATAAAATAGGGAATATTCCCTATATAATTATATATAGTATACCTATATACAAACGCAGTTAATATTTGGTATACTATTAAACAAGATAAAATGTTAACATAACTCTACAAATGTTAATCTTTACTAGTAATCGTACTTTAAGTTGTAAATTTTAGCAATTGGAAGAAGTAGAATGTAGGGTCGAGGACAAATATTAGAACCCTAAAAGAATAAGTTTATTTAATATACAGATTTTAATACATCAATTAAATAAAAAATATAACTAATAGCTAAATAAGTACGATTAATATAATTTTTATAACAGTTAAAATAATATATACTAACTTATTTATTTCTAATATTAAACATATACGAAAAGCGATTTAAATCAATATACATTGGGCTTTAAATTACTATTTTAGATGATTATTTTAGGTACAATTTCTAATTGCGTCTAGTATATGAACATAGAAACTCATAAATTCTAAAC
>MDSO01000174.1_pt1 | contig 9564 bp, 6 predicted proteins | sample 1005691 | NCBI WGS metagenome assembly MDSO01 (sample SAMN05526595, study PRJNA338239) | gut metagenome | isolation source: stomach gut content | host: Acanthurus sohal | place: Saudi Arabia: Red Sea | collected 2011-04 | reverse complement strand
AATGACAGAAAAACGATGTAAACTTGTAAAATTTATAATTTACTTGAAAGTAACAAAAACTTGAATGCACGCTTTCTCCCTCCGTCAGCTTACGCTGACACCTCCCTCCCGGAGGGAGGCACCGCTGCCCCGCAATTTTGTTTTCTATGGGAAGTGTCGCCGAGAGTTATTATTAGATGACGGAAACAGAAGATGATCCTTCGTTTTTGAAGTTAATGCGACAGCCCCAGGGCCACTTCCCTGCAATTTTGTGACAACTCAATTTTCTTAAGTTCCCATGTATGCTTATGGTCGATTGCTTGATCAACTGCCATTTTCATTGTTCAGCCTAACGCTTATTCGGCCTTTTAATTTATGGCCGATTATTTAATTAACAGTCTTTTGGTCATTTCCATTGTTCTCTCTAACGCTTCTTCGGCCTTTTCAAGTTCTTGCTGAGTCACAAAGGTATAATCGTTTACTTCGTTTGCATAATCTATGGCCAACTCCAACGCCGCGTATGTCTCTTTCTCAGTGGATGTAGTCAGCTCTTGCGTTATGCTGTCTCTTGTCCACATGGCTATAGCCGTTTGCACGGATAAATCTAACGTGTCCACCGAATCAGGTACCGTAGATTTATAATCGTTGGTTAATTCTACATTGCTTATTCTTCCGCCTTTTTCTGGTAATCTTACATCTAATGTATTCGTCTTCTTTATATATTGAGTTGGGATATTTACATCAACATAGGTTAGCAATCTGCCAGTTTGATCTACATGGCTTAGGTCTATCAACGTTTTAAATCCATTAAAGTTTATGTTCATATCTTCTGAAAACCCTTCTCCGGCTTTTCCAAAATGTATCCTTAATATAGAAGCTTCTATGTCCTCCTTCGGACATTCTATCCTAAATTCAGCCGGCGCTTCTCCGGTTTCTACCAAAGTTTTGTCCCCATAATAAGTTTTTCTAAATGTTGCCTCTTCAAATTCTGGAGCCTTATTTAAGGTTATTTCAAATATACTCGTCTCTTCTACTCTCATTGGCACGTTGGATATATCCTCTACCTTAACGTCTTCATAAACCAAATCGCCCAATTCAAAATAAATATGCTTGCGGCTTACGTCTACAATTTCTGCATCGCCCAATTTAATATTTAAATCTATATTCAGTCTGTTCGGATTCGTATTATTTACGGCTACGTACAATTTATCTCCTTGCAATACAGCATGTGTTGTTACTCTTCTTTGATTAGATTTTACCGGAACAAATACACCAGCATAATCTGACCACATATCTAAATAATTCATCATTTGTGTCGGCTCGCCTAGTCCACCTCTTTCGTATTTATATAATGTTGTTTCTGCATGTGGCATCCAGGTTTTTACTCCGTACAAATACGGTACCAACATATCTACTGAATCCGTCATATTTATATATCTAATCATGTAAGCATTATAATTTTTTAGCATTTTCCAAAAATCAACATCTTCTGGGCCATCATGCAAGGTTCCTGTTTCTGTAATTAGGATTGGTTTATAATTGTCCGTTAAATACATATGATTTTCAAATAAACTAAACGCTGCTTCTAATCTTCCATCCAAATAACCGTTCGTATTATATCCATTTCCATTTTGGATCAAAGTTGCACTTTCATAAAAATGGTGTGAGTAATAATCTAAATGCTCTTTAGTATTATCCATAAAGGTCAATAAATCCTTAGCTCTCTTAAAATCACTTTCTTCCAACGCCATGTAGGCAGTAGATGGGCCACCAACTTCTGTAGTCGGATCCACTTTTTTTATCGCATCAGCTACTTTGTTGTGAAAATCCGCTAGGTACTCCCATGAATTTGCGCCGTCACTTACATGATACGCCCACTCAGATCTTAACGAAGATTCATTTTTTACTTCTATATATTTTGGTCCGTATCCTAAAAATTTTTCATCGACTTGTTTTAGCATATCAGCCGATAATTGTGCTGCCGCATCGAAATGCTCTAGCGCCGGCGTTCCTTTGCCAGCATTCACTTTCGGATCTTCCCATGTCCATGACGGCCACATATCATACGTTATTACATAATCTTCGCCAGTAAATGGATATAAGCGATTCATTAAGTCTAACGATCCTTGGCTCGGTGGATTATCTTTTTTTGTTTCTGCCATATTAGTATATCCTGGCTTATTAATGTCCGCATGAATACCATTGTACTTTTCTAGCACGCTAAATTGAATTGTTCCACGGCCCGGAAAAAATCCATATTCAGATAACGGTATGCTAGATGTTAAATCGTTTGTTGCACTAGATATCGTACTTGAAGATAATGAATTAGTTGGTCCACTACCCATATGTATTCTTTTAAATTTATTTTCATCTAACTTAGTTTCACCATCGATATTTAACATCTTGGTTATATCTACGTCGACCGAAATATCCAATATCGGTTTATCTTCTCCTAATATAGACCAGGTGCTAACATCGTAATTTTCACTTACTCCTTTGTCTGTAAATAAAAATATATTTTTTAAGGAGCCTGTTCCTTCTAATAATAATTTATAGCCTTTATAAATCGGTTCCGAATCGTCTCCCACTACTAATAATGGATTCTCCAATCCAATGCCTGCCGAATCCAAATTGCTCGTGTCCATCGTCATTGTTGTAGAATCGTTTGTCCCGGATGTACTTCCTTTCCATGCAAATTTTTTGCCCTCTGGATTTATTACCGACACTTTTAAATTTTTGGCCATAGATCCTGTAATTTTTAAATCCTCGAAAAATCTCACAACTTTTGCTATATCTTCCGGTATATCTATTGTTACCGATCCTTCTACATCCATTTCTTTTGCCAAAAAATCCACTCTTTGTATTAATCGATCATCACTATTTACTAGGTTATAATATTCTGTCTTATATTTTGTGGCTACATCATCTAGTGTTTCAAAGTCTAGTACATCTATTTCTATCTCAGCTGGCAAATTTAAAGTTTGCGCTGGTGTCGCCGTGCTTAGCAATGAGCCGGCTAATAATAATGCGAATATTCTTTTTCCAAATTTCATAACACTTCTCCTTCAATATATATGTAGTTAAAAATTTACCCTTTCAATTCCAATTAATTAAGTTGTTTTCTCTCAATATATTTTAACAAAAATTCTGATATATAGCAATATTTTATTTTAGAATGTAAAAATTACCAATTAGACATAAGTTATTGCAACTTTTATTATTTTATAGTAAAGTTATACTATGACTTAATTTATCTATTACCTTATCAATAAGTTACCAAAATTTAGTAAAAGCCTGGAGTTGAACATTATGCTAACAGAACAAAAATTAAGAAAAATTTACATACGCCATGGAGAAAACACTTTTCAAGATGAATATATTTTCAAAAGTATTATCGAAGATTTATTATCTAAAGCACCTGAATATAATTTGTTAATGCTATCCATACAGCATCAAATACCAGTCTTAGTTATGACTCAGGTTAGTGGAATTGGGGATTTAGAAAGCGTTCAAAATATTATCGAACATCTTCTTAAGTCTGAAGATTGGACAGAAAAAACCGCCAAAGTCGCCGTAGACTATTTTATATACGCAAAATTTGAACAAAAAATTTATTCATTTGTTGACGTAAAAAAATCTAAAAACATAAGCTGTATTAAAACGAGTTTGGCCATAATCCTTGCATGTGTCGCTATATATGGATGCAAAGTTTTGATAGATATTGGAACAACAACTATACATAATATGATTTCATCGGTAAAAGAATTTAAGGCAGAAGATAAAAAAGAAATAAATCTGTCCAATACAGAACAAGCGTTAAGCAACACTTTAACTGCCTTTGAACAATATGCTGCACAGGCCGTTTTGGGTGACAAAGTAGCACAATACAGTTTAGGTATTTACTATTATTACGGATCCGAATACGGCTACGGTATAACTCAAAATTATTCCGAAGCTCTAAGATGGTTTCGGGCTGCCGCCGACCAGGATTATGCAGATGCACAAGTTTCTTTGGGCCAATGCTATTACTACGGTCATGGCGTTGAACGAGACCTATCTCAAGCTAAATATTGGATCGAATTGGCGGTCAATCAAAATCATGCAGAAGCAATAAGCTTTATGAAAATAATAGATCGCACTTTAGTGCTCGAAAATGGTTCTGCGGATGAACAATTTGCACTAGCCATGCTTCTATATAACGATGATAATAACGATGGCTTGACCCAAAATTACAAAGAAGCCGTTTTATTTTTTGCTAGCGCTGCCGCTAAAAATCATAAAGAAGCGCAACAAAAATTAGGTGATTGCTATTTCTACGGTCATGGTCTTCCGCAGGATATAGATTTAGCCTCACAATGGTATGCTGCTGCAAAAGAGTCGACAACTCCATAAGAACCCCTCAGTCAGCTTCGCTTACAGTTCTCCTAGAAAGAGAACCTTGGCGGGAAGCCTATAAAGTCAAAAAATTTTATGATTATGCATAAAAAATCCAGTTTGTAGCCAAAAATAAATATGCGTTTCAAGCTAGTATCATTTCAAAAAAATTGCAAGATGGAGAAAAAACATGAACTTACAAACTGAATACATACAAGATTTAATGGACAGAGTTATCAAAAATCATCCAAGTCAACCAGAATTTCATCAAGCAGTCAAAGAAGTTTTAGTATGTATGGAACATGTAGCGAAAGCTTATCCAGAATATGTTAAAGCAGGTATTTTTGAAAGAATAGTCGAACCAGAAAGAATAATTATATTTAGGGTATCATGGGTAGACGACAACAATAATGTCCAAGTAAATCGTAGCTTTAGAGTACAATTTAATAGTGCTATCGGCCCTTATAAAGGTGGCCTAAGATTGCATCCTACAGTAAATTTAGAAGTCATAAAGTTTTTAGGATTCGAGCAAATATTCAAAAACTCCTTAACCGGATTACCAATGGGTGGAGGAAAAGGCGGAAGCGACTTTGATTCAAAAGGAAAATCCGATGGAGAAATCATGAGATTCTGTCAAAACTTTATGACTTAATTATCCAAGCACATCGGTGCTGACACAGACGTACCGGCTGGAGACATAGGTGTGGGAGCCAGAGAAATAGGCTTCCTATTCGGTCAATACAAAAGACTTCGCAACGAATTTACAGGTGTCTTAACTGGTAAAAGCTTAAATTATGGTGGTTCTCTATTGACACTCCCCACGCCTAAAGGCGGAGGATTCTCAAGTGATTAAAGGACATACAAATTCATTTCTGAGCGTCCAACCTTTAGTTATGGGTATGCCATTACCCTTCATACAACAGGACATACAGTCTTGTATGCAGATACACTTTTACCATGTATCCGAGATACTGAGTCTTTAATAAATAGTTTTAACGACTTTTTCTTGTCGTGTTTCACTTTAGAAACATTTTCGATGCATTGAATATTTTACGCTAGAAATGCTAGCAACCGTTTATATTCAGTTGTATTTAAAGTACATCCAAAAAATAAAAGATATAAACATCTTTTGAAAAAAATTTTAATAGCCTTATATCCCCATAGCTAAAGCTCGGGGCTTTACGGCTTGTCTGGTAAGAACCGAAGCTACTGGATACGGTTGCTGTTATTTCACTCAAGCTATGTTAGAAACTAAAGGAGACAGTTTCCACGGTAAAACTGTAGTTATATCCGGTTCCGGCAATGTAGCTATCTACGCAACAGAAAAAGCTACCCAACTCGGTGCAAAAGTTATTGCTCTTAGCGATTCTGGGGGATATATCTACGATCCAGAAGGAATCAACTTAGTATTAGTTAAAAGATTAAAAGAAGTAGAACGAAAAAGAATCAGTGAATACGTTTTAGAAAGACCCGCTACAACCTATATAGCTGGATGTACCGGAATATGGTCCATTCCATGCGATATAGCCTTCCCTTGTGCTACCCAAAATGAATTGGACGGCGAAGTAGCTAAACTACTTTTTGAAAACGGTGTCATCGCTGTCGCCGAAGGTGCTAACATGCCATGTACTCCGGAAGCCGTAGCTCTTTTCTTAGAAAAGGGTATTTTATTCGGCCCAGGTAAAGCTGCTAACGCAGGTGGTGTCGCTACTTCTGGCTTAGAAATGTCTCAAAGTAGTATGAGACTTAGCTGGACTTTTGACGAAGTAGACGAAAAATTAGAAGCTATCATGAGAAATATTCATAAATAAGCCTTAGTTGCTGCTACCGAATACGGTGATCCGCAAAATTATGTTCTCGGTGCTAATATAGCCGGATTTTTAAAAGTAGCTAATGCTATGTATATGCAAGGTGTTGCTTACTAAAACTAATGCTGTTGTTTATTCAAGGTATTGATCACTAAAAATAAGCACAAAAAAAGGGGTGTAAGAACAGCCCCTTTTTACATATTTAAAAATTAAAATCCTACTGGTAGACCTAGAGAAATCCATGCAAGGAATCCTGCTGACCAAAGTATTAAGAAAGATATAGAATAAGGTAACATCAACGATACTATTGTACCAATTCCGGCTTTCTTATCATAAGTTTGTACATACATAATAACCATCGCAAAGTAAGCCATAAGTGGTGAAATTATGTTTGTACTACTATCTGCTATCCTATAAGCTGTTTGCACTTCAGCTGGATCCATTCCCAATCTCATAAACATTGGAATAAATATTGGTGCCATAATCGCCCATTTTGCAGAGGCAGAACCCATAAATAAATTGATAAACGCTGTTACCAATATAAATCCTATGAACAATGTTACGTATCCAACATCCGCTGCTTTTAATAAGTCGGCCCCAGCAATCGCTATCATAGTACCAAGGTTTGAATAATTGAAATATGCTATAAACTGCGCAGCAGCAAACGCTAACACTAAGTATCCTGCCATAGATGCCATAGCTTTATTCATATGTGCTACTACATCCTTGTCATTTTTTATTGATCCTGATATTTTTCCATAGACTACTGATGGTACAAAGAACAAAATAGCTATAATTGGTATTAATCCATTGATCAATGTTGATCCACTAATAATTGAATTTAAATATGAATCTGCATTTAAATTTCTTAGGAAAGATCCCGGTATCAATGTTAAAATTACTAAAGCTATTAACATTCCATAAAGTGTACGATTTGCTATTGTTAAAGCTTTTTGTTCTTCCGGCTTTAGATCTCTTAAATCGTTTTCACTATCAATTATAGTATTACCTTCGTATTTACCTAATTTTGGCTCTATTATTTTAGTCGTAATAATTGTACCCAAAAATGTAATCAAAAATGTAGAAACTATCATGAAGAAATAATTAGCTGTAGGATTAATCATTTGTGTTGGATCGATTAATTTAATCGCTTCATTTGTTAATTCCGAAAGCATCGGATCCAACGTGCCTACTAATAAATTTGCACTGAACCCACCAGACACGCCCGCAAACGCTGCTACTATACCTGCTATCGGATGCCTTCCATACGCTAAAAATATCAATGCTCCTAAAGGTATCAACACAACATATCCTGCATCTGAAGCTACGTTTGACATTATTCCTAAAAATACTGTCATCGGTACTATCAATTTTTCTGGTGTAACACTAACTATCTTTTTTAATCCTGTACCTATGTATCCAGAACTTTCGGCGACACCGATTCCTAGCATTCCGACTAAAACTACTCCCAACGGCGCAAAACTTGTAAAGTTCGTAACCATTTTCGTAAAAATAAATTGTATTCCTTCCGGACTTAATAAATTTACAATGTTTATTGTTTGCATTTCTAACTGGCCTGTCGCCTTATTTATTAATTCGCCTTGTACACTTACTCCAGCCAAACTTAATATCGTCGAACAGATTATTACTACTAAACACAAAATCCCAAACAATGTAACTGGATGCGGCAATTTATTTCCAACTCTTTCTATGCCATCCAAACACCTCGTCATAAGACTTTTCTTTTCTCCTACTTTTTGTTTCATAAAATACCACCTTTTGTTATTATATAAATACATGTCGAATATAACATTATTAAACAAATTTGTCAATACCATACTGCTAGCTTGAAATATTTGACATTTTTATATCGTGGTATTTTATTAAAATTATTCATCCGTAATTTTCAATCCAGTATAATCTGCTATAATCTTTTGTTTTGGATTACATTTGACTATTGTGGTATTTTATCAAAATTATTCAACTGTAATTTTTAATCCTGTATAATCTGCTATAACCTTTTGTTTTGGATTACATATTAAAAATCTTTCATCCCAATTAGCATTCAATAGATCATTAATAAATGTCAGGGAAGAATCTGTCGTGTGAAATTGCCATTCAAAATCTTGTGCTATTTCTTTTGCTCTTTCCATTTCCGGCTCATCATTATATATATTCGATTTAATAAAATATAAATGTCCATACTGCTTTATAAATCCTGTTTGCTGTTCTATCAAATACTGTGCGGTTTCTTCATCTTCGTATTCTTCTAAATAAATGTTATATAACTTTTCATAATGTTCTTTAGATGGCATGTGATCACCCTCCATCCACGTTTTAGAATACCAATAAATGCCCGGATAATTATTAAATAATTCTAAATATTTCTTTTGCGAGCCGATAAATAATGCCATGCAGTCATCGCAACGTGGGATAATTAATCTCAATTTATTTGTGGTTAAGCCTATAACTCCATTTGCACATAATCCATATGCTAAAACTATAGCATCAAATTTTCTAAAACTATCTGAATTGTTATTTTTCTCATTCATCTCTTCTATCTTATTTATTGTTTCTTGTATAGTCTCATTTAATTTTTGTGGCGTATTATGTAGCCCCTGCTCTAACCAAAATGCATGTATTGTATTTTCACTTTGACTTATTGCATATCCTATTTCTCTTGAAAATATCGAACATCCTATCAATGCTAACCTCATAAATACTAAAACCTCCATTTTTTTATCGATAGTATATCATTTAGTCAAAAATATTGCAAATAAAAAAATACTACATTTCTGCGATCTTCTTAATTATCAACTTTTTATTCCTCATTTTCATTCGTGTTTCTAACTTTATTCAATGACAAGAAGCATGGCTCGGCAAATAAAAAAAAAGACCACATTTCTGCGATCTTCTTAATTCTCAACTTCTTATTCCTCATTTTCATTCGTGTTTCCAACTTTATTCAAGGACAATAAGTATGGCCGGCAAATAAAAAAAGACTACATTTCTGCGATCACCTTCTCAACTTTTTATTTCTCATTTTCATTCGTGTTTCTAACTTTATTCAAGAGCAATAAGTATGGCTCGGCAAATAAAAAAAAGACCACATTTCTGCGATCTTCTTATGCCCAGATTTTATTAAATGGAGGTGAGGGGAATCGAACCCCTGTCCGAAAATCCATAAGGCGTGGTCTCTACCATTATAGTCATCATTTTGACATTCCCTCTGCTATTCACCTAATGACCGGTTAACAGTTTCAGTAGCTTCATAGGTACAGCTCTTGGGCAAAGCTTATCAAGAGTCGTTCTCCGCTGTTCGGCGTTTTATCTAAGCCTGCGGATTAGCCTAGTAAAACGAGCAGCCCTAGGCTGCTAGCGCAAAATTGTCTTCTGCGTTTAA
>MDSO01000173.1_pt1 | contig 9619 bp, 7 predicted proteins | sample 1005691 | NCBI WGS metagenome assembly MDSO01 (sample SAMN05526595, study PRJNA338239) | gut metagenome | isolation source: stomach gut content | host: Acanthurus sohal | place: Saudi Arabia: Red Sea | collected 2011-04 | reverse complement strand
AAGGTAAAGCTTCTTTTAAGGCCATAGCACCTAAAATTTTTAATTTATCAAACATAGACCCAGCATTATCATGTTCCTTTATTAGTATTTCTTTTTTGTGAAGCATATCGCCTGTATCAAGACCTTTATCCATGTACATGATCGTAATACCGGTGGTTGTTTCACCCTTAATTATGGCCCACTGTATCGGTGCAGCACCTCGGTATTTTGGCAACAATGATGCATGTATATTTATACATCCTAGTCTCGGTATTTTTAATATAGATTCTGGAAGAATTTGCCCGTATGCTACAACTACTATTAAATCCGGATTAGTAGCTTGTAGCAAATCTTGAATTTCTTTATTCTTGCGCAACCTTTTTGGTTGGACAATAGTTAAGTCATATTTCAATGCTAATTGTTTAACCGGGGATGGGTATTCCTTATACCCACGGCCTTTTGGCTTATCTGGTTGAGTAAAAACTAAAGATATTTCATGCCCATCATCTATTAACATTTTCAAAGTTGGTACAGCGAAATCTGGCGTACCCATAAAAACTATTTTCATTTATCTATCTCCTTCAATACGATATTTTAAGGTTGATATAATTTATTTATTCATCACCTTCATGATTATATTGTAGATCACCGATAACAAGATCAGAAAATATTGTGCCATCTAAATGATCATTTTCATGACATATAGCTCTAGCAAAAAGTTCGGATTTGGTTAACTCAAAATATTGACCAAATCTATCCTGAGCTTTTATAGTAACAGTTAATGGGCGCTTCACTTCTCCAAATCGGCCAGGAAGGCTTAGACAGCCTTCATCGCCTAACTGCTCATCATCTTCAGAAATAATAATTGGGTTGATAAATTCAACTAACCCTTCGCCAATATCTATTATAAATAATCTCTTCAATATTCCGATTTGTGGCGCAGCCAATCCAACGCCATAAGCATTTCTCATAGTCTCTTCCATATCATTTAAAAGAGAATGTAAAGATTCGTCAAACCTTATAACAGGTCTTGACACTTTTCTTAAAATAGGGTCATCCTCAACCCTGATTGTTCTAATAGCCATAATAAAAATCCTTCCTTGTTTTTAATTATGCTCTCCTTCTAGGAGAGCTGTCACGAAGTGACTGAGAGGTTATTAGGCTCTCTTTCTAGGAGAGCTGTCACGAAGTGACTGAGAGGTTATTAGGCTCTCTTTCTAGGAGAGCTGTCACGAAGTGACTGAGAGGTTATTAGACTCTCTTTCTAGGAGAGCTGTCACGAAGTGACTGAGAGGTTACGCCATGTTTTTTGGATCCACATCCCAGCTTATCGTACATTTTTTGGGCTTCTCATTTTGTACAAATTTATCTATACAATATTGGCCGTACATCATTATTAATTTTCGGTCCGCACCAAGTATCGTTATCTTCCATCTGTAATTTTTTGCTATCTTCGGTTGCATCGCCACCACTGGCCCTAATATCCTAAATAGCTTTTTTCGATTGTAATGTTTATAATAGGCATAAAGCTTTTTTATATTTTCCTTTAATAACTGTTCATCCTCTGACGATACTATTACCATAAAAATATGGTGAAACGGCGGATATTTCATAAATTTTCTTGACAATAACTCATCTTTGTAAAACTTATGTTGCTTATTCTGTAAGATACTCGTTATTACATAATTCTGCGGCGAATATGTTTGGATTACTACTTTTCCTCTATCTAACCCTCTTCCAGATCTACCTAATGTTTGCGTTAATAATTGATATGTTTTTTCGCCTGCTTGAAAGTCTTCCGAATAAAGTAGAGAATCGGCCGATATTATGCCTACTAAGGTTACATCTTTAAAATCATGTCCTTTAGATACCATTTGTGTTCCTACTAATATTTTGGTTTTCTTATTTTCAAAATCAGCCAATAAATTGTCCATAGCATTCTTTTTGCTAACCGTGTCTAAGTCCATCCGACTTATTCCGTATTTTTCAAAATGTGTTGTTAAATATTCTTCCACTTTTTGTGTTCCATTCCCAAAAAATTTTACATATTTACTCCCACACTCCGGACACGTCTCCGGTACACTCTGCTTTTCTAAGCAATAATGGCAACTTAAATAATTTCCTGATTTATGATACGTAAACGGTTGATCACAATTGTTACACTTCAATACATGTCCACATGACCTACAATTTACAAATGTAGAGTATCCTCTTCTATTTAATAAGATTATCACTTGCTTGTCCGCTTTTACTGTATCTAAAATTGCTCGATGGAGCTTTCTGCTGATTACATTTAGATTGCCGGATGCTAACTCTTCTCTCATATCAGCTATTTCTATCTTCGGCATTTGTGCATTTCCTGCCCGCTTTAGCAATTTTAAATGCGTGTATTCTTCCATCACCGCTTTATAATATGACTCCATACTCGGTGTCGCAGAAGCTAGGACAACCTTGCCACCATTGTTTTGCATCCTTAATTTAGCAATTTCTGTTGCATGAAACTTCGGGGCCTTTTCTGACTTGTAGCTACTATCATGCTCTTCATCTATTATTATTAAGGATAAATTTTGTAACGGCATAAATACTGCACTACGAGGTCCTATAATCACTTTAGCATTTCCGTTTCGAGCATCCATATATACTTTAGTCCGCTCTTTAGCAGATAATTTACTGTGAGTTAAAGCTATAGAGGATCCAAATCTATCCTTAAATCTCTTTATAGTTTGCCTGGTTAATGATATTTCTGGTACCAGAACTATGGCCGATTGACCCTTTTCTAAAATATCTCGAATAAGGTACAAAAATATTTCGGTCTTACCACTGCCAGTTACCCCTTCCATTAAAAACGTTCTGTACCCTGAATAATCGGATATTGTCCTATAAACATTTTCCTGCTCTTCATTTAAGGTTATAAATTTATCATCTTCTATAAATGATGTGTCAATTGCAATCGAATTATTTAAGTCGATTGCTTCCGAATTATTCGAGTCGACAGCTTCCGGATTATTCGAGTCGACAGCTTCCGGATTATTTAAGTCGATAGCTTCCGAATTATTCAAGTCGACAACTTCCGAATTATTTAAATCGATTGCATCTGAATTATTCGAATCGATAGCTTCCGAATTATTTTTGGCTGAAGGTGAATCGATTGTGGCCGAATTATTTTTGGTCGCAGCAGAATTGATTGTAGTCGAATTATTTTTGGCTGAAGTTTCACAAGCTTCTAATATGGATGGATCAATTTTAAAAAGATTTTCTAATTTTGAGCCTTTTTTTATAGTTGGAAGTACACAGTGTAAAGCAGCTGTGTACGTACTTCCGTAATATTCAACCAAAAATTTTAAAATAGCTATTTGTTCTTCATTCAGTATCTGTTGTTTAGGCTCTACTTCACCAATAATTTGCTTTATAGCATACGGAACTTCGCCGATATTTTCAAAAATCTCAATAACAAAACCTTTTATTTCTTTGTTTGATTTACCATAGGGAGCTAATACCCTAGATCCGACTTTAATATCTAAAGAGTCAGGAATTTCATAATCAAAAATATTGCCAAAAAGTTTGTTAACTGTGGTATCAGCTATTATTTTACAGTACATTTTTTACATAACATCTCTTTCTTTTATTTTTATCTCTCCTCGATATAATTCATTCACAGCTATACTGGTCGGCTTCGTCGTTCTTAACCTTTCCCGAAAGTCAATAGCTTCCTCTATTTTGCGCTTATCTCTTAATTCTCCAGCAGCTTCTTGGTTAATTAATTCAATAATTTGTCTAGCTCTTTTAGCCGTAGCTATGATAATAGAATATCTACTAGTTATCTTGTGGTTTCCTGCATCTTCGTTGATTCTTTCCATAAGTTGAGAATAAGACGGTTCTAACATAATTATATCTCCTTGATATTTATATTTATAATTTTTTCATCGCTAATTGTTTAACATAAAGTCTATAATATCTTTTCTATTGTGACTCCTTAGTTTTTCTGACTCGACTATAGCATTAATTTGTCGAACGGCCTCCGAAATATCATCATTAATCACAATGTAATCGTATTTTTTATAAAGCGCTAATTCTTCTCTAGCTCTAGAGAGTCTGTAGTTTATAACATCTTCGGATTCCGTTTGTCGCCCTACAAGTCTCGAATGAAGCTCTGTAAATGTAGGCGGTATCAAGAAGATTAGAATAGCTTCCGGAAATTTATCCTTTATTTTTAAAGCACCTTCTACTTCAATTTCTAAAATGATATCGAATCCATCCTTTATAGTCTTATCCACATAGTCTTTTGGCGTACCATAAAAATTGCCACAAAAGTTAGCATATTCTAAAAGTTCATCGCCGGCTATCATCGAATCGAATTCTTCTTGTGTCTTAAAAAAATAATGCACGCCTTCTTCTTCAGTAGACCTCTTTTGTCTTGTAGTTACCGATATCGACAATTTATAATTACTATATTTTAATAATTCTTTTACTACTGTACCCTTTCCACAACCAGATGGTCCTGAAATTACTATTTTTAACATATTCCATCCTTTCTACATAAAAATAAAATGTATAAAACCATTATAACATAGATCTTTTAAATGTAAAACTATTTTACCCTATCCAACTTTAAAAGTAAAATTATTTTAGTTATTCTATTTAAAAATACTAAAATAACTTGTACTATTTTTTTAAAGCTAATCATAAGATAAAGTACAATAACTCTAATCTAATATCGAAAGGATGTATAATAAAATGAACATAGCCAAAAATTACAACTTTACTCACCATACAATCAAATGTATAAAAACAAAAATGAGTGATAATATCAAAACTTATGTGGATTTCTACCAAGGGGTTCATTACCCTTTTAGTTGTGTTTCTTTTGAAAATAACTTAGAAATTGATCCATCTAGAGTCGTACAGATTATATCAGAATCTGGATATAAAAAATCATTGAAGGATGAAGAGCTATTAGAACACTTCGATATAAAAAGCATTGCAACAAATAAATTTATGATAAAAAAAACTTTTTAAGAGCGTACCTCGTCTTAAATATACATAGTACATATTAAATATACTGAAAATATATTCGACGAGGTTTTTTCATTCAGTTTTTCATAAAGCGGATAAAATGTTAATCGATTAAGTCAAAATCTATAGAGTGAGTATCATGATCAACTCTGGCAACCTTAACATGGACCTTTTGTCCTATTTGATAAGATTTGCCTAAATTTTCTCCAACATAACGAAAGTTAGGTTCATCAAAAATATAATAATCATCGTACATATTATTAAGCGGTAACAAGCCTTCTACCGTATTCGGAAGGGTAATATACAATCCCCAAGAAGTAACTCCACTGATTATACCATAGAATGATTGACCAACTTTATCTTCCATGAATTCAGCCTTTTTGATTTTTATTGTCTCTCGTTCAGCTAATTCGGCCTGCCTTTCCATAAAAGAACTGTGTTTCGAAACTTCGGCCACTTCCTGGTATAAATTTTTAAGTTTCGCCCCTTTTAATTTACCATGAATATTGTACTTAATAATTCTATGGATTTCTAAATCCGGATAACGTCTAATCGGTGAAGTAAAATGACAATAAAACCTTGCACTTAACCCAAAGTGTCCCGCACATTCATGATTATATTTAGCTTGCTTTAAGGATCTCAAAACTAATTTCGAAATAATATCTTCTTCTGGCCTACTTTTAACGTTTAGAAGAAGTTTTTGTATTTCCGAAGGTTTCACTTTCTGCTTAGTGTCCAACGTATGGCCAAAACTACTAATCACAGACATAATATCATTTATTCTAGATGTATCAGGATCTTCATGAACTCTAAACACAAACGGTAATTCCCGAAAATAATACTCTTCTGCTACCGTTTCATTGGCCACTAGCATAAATTCTTCTATCAACTTAGTGGCCACGTTCCTCTCATAAGCTTTTATGTCTATCGGCTTTCCTTTTTCGTCTAGAATTACTTTCGATTCATCCACATCAAAATCGAGAGCACCTCGAGTGTTCCGCTTACTTCGCAATATTTGTGCTAACCCTTCCATCTCTTCAAACATCGGTACCAATTCTTTATACTTCTCTATCGTTTGCTTATCTTTATCTTCTAGGATCTTCTTTACGTCTGTATAACACATCCTCCTATCAACTTTTATAAGCGTCTCAACTATTTCATGCGAAAATACTTTTCCTTTTTGATCTATATCCATTATGCAGCTCAATGCTAATCGGTCCTGGCCTTCATTTAAAGAACAAATTCCGTTGCTAAGCTTATGCGGTAGCATTGGGATTACCCTATCCACTAAATAAACACTCGTACCTCGGCGAAACGCTTCTTTTCCTATCGCTCCGGTTGGTTTGACGTAATGCGTTACGTCCGCTATGTGTACGCCTAGCCTAAAGTTGCCGTTATCGATCTTTTCTAAACTGACTGCGTCGTCTAGGTCTTTTGCGTCTTCACCATCGATTGTTACCATCTGTAAATCTCGTAAATCTAATCGCCCAACTTTGTCTGCTGGTCGCACTGTAGCCGGAACTCTTTTTACCGCAGTCATTACATCGTCGGGGAAATCTAAAGATAAATTGTATTCATAGCATACCGATAATATGTCAACCCCTGGATCATTATCTCGTCCTATTATCTGCTTGATAACACCTTCTGGTTTTATGTCAGAATGAGGATGCGTATCACCTCTCTTGATTACTTCCACCATTACTTTATCCCCTGTTTTGGCCCCAGCTTCATTTTGCTTCTTCACATATATTTCGGCCCCAAACTTTATGTCATCCGGTTCCACTATACCAAATTTTCTTATACTGGTATATTTACCTACTATTAACGGATTTTCTTTGCTAGTTATTTTGACAATTTTTCCCGCTAACTTTCCCGCTAACTTTCCCGATACATTTCCCGATACATTTTCAACTGTACCGCTAGTTACTTTGCAGAGGACCGTGTCCTTGTGCATCGCTTTATTTACGTCTTTTGGCGCTATATATATATCTGCCCCGCCATTGTCGGGTACAACAAATCCGAACCCCCTGGCACTGCCTCGAAAAGTTCCTGAGATCATATTAGCTTTTTCCGGAAGAGCGTACTTACCTCTCTTTGTTTGCATAATTTTATTCGTATTAATTAATTCTTCCATAATAACGTCAAACTGCGCTTGATCCTCCTGTGGAACTCTAAGTATTGTTATTAACTCTTTTCTCTTCATGGGAACGTACGATGGATCGCTAATCAATTTCAAAATGGTCTGCTTTCTTTTTTTGTTATCCAAATATCTCACCTATTTCTCTTATATTTAAAAAATGTTTTGCAATGGATTTGGATACGAAACTATCGCTGACTCTTTCTCGATGGTGTGTCCAAATTTGTTGTTTATGTTACTATAACTAGATAGTACTATAATTAGTATATGCTAAAAATTGTATCTTGCTACAGTATTGTCAAAGATTATAAAAACATAAATCTTTCTATAGTATTGCTAAAGATTATGAAAAAATGAATCTTTCTATAGTATTGCTACAAGATTATAAAAAAAATGAATCTTGTTACAGTATTGCCAAAGATTATGAAAAAATAACACACTTTACTACAAAAGTCAAATTTACTTAGCCATAGAGCTGTTGCTTAGCATTTATTAAGTGTCTAAAATATCGTAAAAAAGGTCCCTTTTCCTTATTTTAATAGGATCTTTGTTAGCCGATCGTTATCCAACTGAAATACTATAGAAATTGACTATTGCTTCGTGTGGTGCTATCATCATTGAAAAAACGTGATAATTTTGCAAAAATTGCCATCCAAAAGGTGATGCGAGCTACAACTTCAGAAGAACCGCTTAGTCTGTTAAGTTCAAATGCGAAGTTCAAGGACGAAGTGCAAAGTACGGAGCTAAAACACCAGAGGAACCTATCAGTCTGTTTCTTGGCGTAGCGCTCTTCTGTCTTCGCAAAATTAATTACAATATAAATGAGAGGAGTTAAGCCGAAAATAAATGCTTATCTTCTATACTAAGGACGGATCAAAAGTTTCTTGGCGTAGCGCTCTTCTGTCTTCGCAAAATTAATTACAATCTAAATGAGAGGAGTTAAGCCGAAAATAAATGCTTATCTTCTATACTAAGGACGGATCAAAAGTTTAACCTTTCAGTCAGCTTCGCATTTACTTTACATATTTTTTATGCTATACTTTTATCTCGATATTTCAAAATTTAATAAAAGGAGAATACTATGAGAAAATTTTTTATTTCACTTACATCCATTATAATGCTATCCACATCTACATTGGCTCAAATGATAATTCCGGACAGCCATACCAAATTTCTTACCTGGGCCGACCTCGATCATTTAACCGCTACCCAAGCTAGTGTGGCAAAACAGGAAATATATGCTCGCCACGGTCATCAATTTTTAGAAAATGACACTTTCCGTTCTTATTTTTCTCGCCAATCTTGGTACAAGCCTAATCCCATACATAACACTTTCGGATTTTTTGATCCCTCTTATTTAAATGAAATGGAATTAAAAAATTTAGACTTAATTGGTATATACGAGCATTCCGGTCACACTCAACCTTTTCCTCTCTCTGAAGATGTCGAGATGAATCATTATCTTTTACCTCTTAGCTCTTCTATCCTTCTTGACTTGGATGACATTAAGCATTTCTCTAAGCAACAGGCCGTCTTAGCTAGACGTGAAATTTATGCTCGCCACGGCCATATCTTTGATTTCGAAACTTATTTTAACGATAAACTTTGGTATCTGCCTTCTACTCATCTCGCTGATTCCGATCTTTCTGAAATAGAACAAGCAAACGTTCTCCTGCTTTACTCTTTCGAAAATCAGGCCGATCCCGTCTCTAATCCTACTTTGACTTTGCCGAATAGAGATGCTTTTCTTTATAATCCTAACGTCCAAAATGAACAAAAACTTAAAGATACTCACGGTACCAACTTCTCTGAAAACTTAGTCGGCTTCGATCTAAGAGATTTTAAAGAAACCAATTTTAAGGATATTAACTCTTTAATTGAATTTTTTAAGGATCATAACTTTGAGCTGTCCGAAATCATTGATGGTACAATGCTACTTATGGATCATTTTAATAACGTCTTAAGGATTGATTTTATTAAATATATGAATCATTTAAAAATTGCTTCGTTAAAACTAGCAGTCCCTATATTTGACGAAACTTTAGAAAATGTTCATGAAAAAACTCAGTTTGCTAAACAAGAGGGCGACTATTATATCGCTTCAACTTTTGAGGATGGTGTTATTGTAGATTACTATTTCTCTTTAGAAAATTTATTGGAACCTAATCCTAAAGTTGAACTGCTCGAAATATTTATAAATTAATAAACTCTATCCGTCAGCTTCGCTACCACCTTCCTCAAAGAGGAAGGCTAAGTGCGCACTGTCCCCGCAATTTTGTGAAACAGACTGCGATGTTAGGGACGATAAACTAAAAGGTAATAGCCAAAAATAAATGCTTATCTTCTATATTAAGGATTGGCCAAATTGAACTACCAAACTTACCTTCAAATGTCTGACCACAATTTTTATTGCAAAGAGAAATACAGCGACACACAGCAGGATCACGTGATACTATGAAGACTTTATTCTGATGCTGCTTGTGTGCACAT
>MDSO01000172.1_pt1 | contig 9641 bp, 8 predicted proteins | sample 1005691 | NCBI WGS metagenome assembly MDSO01 (sample SAMN05526595, study PRJNA338239) | gut metagenome | isolation source: stomach gut content | host: Acanthurus sohal | place: Saudi Arabia: Red Sea | collected 2011-04 | reverse complement strand
TAGTAGTTCAACCACCTATTGAAGTTATCGAGCCAACTGTTGAAATTATCGATCCAGCTGTCGAAGTTATCGAACCAATTGAAGAAATTATCGAGCCAACTGTCGACGTTATCGAACCAACTAAAGAGATTATCAAGCCAACTGAATAGATTGTTGAGCCAACTAAAGAGATTATCGATCCATTATTTTAATTTTGAATAACTGAATAACTTAACAATGTTTATCCTCCTAACACATTGATATTTAATGTGCAGGAGGATTTTTTATGGATGATATCCGGTCCATTAATGTATGCATATCTTCTATTATAAGGATTGCCAAACAGCATATTTTCGGCCATTAATAAATATTTCTGTTTATAGCTCATTAATGCATGCTTAGTTTCTATTTTCGACCCATTAATGAATACTTAGTTTCTATTTCTGGTCATTAATGAATGCATATCTTCTATTATAAGGATGGCCGAACAACATATTTTTAGCCATTAATGAGTGTTTAGCTTCTATATATATAGGATTTCCGGCTCATTAATGCAGCATATCTTCTATTATAAGGATTATCAAACAACATATTTTCGGCCATTAATGAGTGCTTAGCTTCTATATATATATAGGATTTCCGGCTCATTAATGCATGCTTAATTTCTATTTCTGGCCATTAATAAGTGCGTACTTTCTGAACCTCTCAGTCAGTTTCACTGACAAAGGCTGTCGCATTAACAATTCCAAATATTAAAGATGACAAAAAAACTATGTAAACTTGCAACATTTGTAATTTACTTGAAAACAACAAAATCTTGTAGGCACGTTTTCTCCCTCCGTCACTTCGTGACACCTCCCCCGCAATTTTGTTTTTTATGGGAGCTGTCGCCGAAAGCTATCATTAAATGACGGAAATAGATCATGAGCTTTCAATTTTTGAAATAAAAGAATTTGTACACTTGCCTTTTGCACTTGAACTTAGCTAACTAATGTTGTCGACGAAAGGGATAATTTTTAGGTTGTTAATGCGACAGCCCCCTAGATTGCCGAATAGCATATTTCCGGACCATTAATGAATACGTATCTTCTCAACTTCTCGATGACAGCTTTCGGACTGGACTTCTCAAGTAGACTTCTCAGTCAGTTCCTTAATAAATACATAGTATATTTTTTATATTAAAAATGTTTAGTTAACATTCAAATCCTCAGTTCAAGAAATTATCAATTCCTTTCTTAATATTTATTTAAAATAAATTTTCCATCCCTATCCCTCCAATCTATACTCCTTCTTTGAGGGAGGTGTCATCGTAGCTGACGGAGGGAGTTAGATGTGGAAACTACCAAACCACCCGCTCATCTTTTTGGGCGGGTATTTTTTTTTATGTAAAAGCAATTTTGTTGAGTTTTTTAATAAAGCATTTATCAATAATACATATGATTATACTACAATATAGTTGCAAAACACAAGTGTAAATTTTTGAAATTTATGGAATATACAGCCGACTATTGCAGAACTTCTTCCTTATAATACATTAATTCAATTAAAAAATTGCAGAACAATAGGTTGAATAACTAAACAATATATCAATTGACAAAAAAAACATATACATATTATAATTAATATATAAAAACCAATATGAAAGGATGTTGAAATATGAAAGCTGCAAGATGGTACAATATAAAAGATATACGGGTAGATGATATTCCCAAACCTCAAATAAATCCCGATGAAGCTTTAGTACGAGTAAAATGGTGTGGGATTTGCGGTAGTGATTTACATGAATACGTAGCCGGTCCAATCAATGTACCTGCGACTAAGCCTCATCCTATTACTGGAGAAGTAGCACCGATTACTTTGGGCCATGAATATTCTGGTATCATCGCCGAGGTTGGTAGCAACATAACACATCTTAAAGTTGGAGATAAAGTTTGCGTAGAACCAGTTATTTTTTGTGGCGAATGTCGTTCTTGTCGAGAAGGCAATACTAATGCCTGCATCAAACTAGGCTTTCAAGGCCTTAGCGGATTCGGTGGTGGCTTCTCTGAATATACAAAATTTAGAGCCGACAAAATTTACAAACTACCGGATAGTATGTCATTAGAAGACGGTGCTTTAATCGAACCTTTGGCCGTAGCGTATCATTCATTAGAAAAAGGACAGTTTAAAAAAGGCCAAGTCGCTATAGTCTCGGGCGCGGGTACAATAGGCCTATCCACAATAAAAGTACTAAAAGCGATGGGGGCCAGCAAAATATTTGTAGTTCAACGAGAATCCATCCGTCAACAATATGCTAGAAACGAAGGTGTGGACGTACTAGATCCATATAAAGTCGATGTCATAGCTGAGATAACCAGACTGACCAATGGCGAAATGGCAGATGTAGCATTCGAAACGACCGGATCCCAAATATGCTTCGATCTTCTATTAGGATCCTTAAAAGCTACCGGTTATTTGGTGAATACTAGCCTTTGGGAAGAGCCGGCTATTGTGAATATGAATTCTGTAGTATTTACGGAAAAAAATATAGTCGGAACAATATGCTATCATGGAAATGATTTTCCTGAAGTTATTTCCTTGGTTGATCAGGGCAAGATTATTACGGATGGATTAATAACCAAAAAAGCCCGTTTAGCCGACATTGTAGATGATGGCTTTGAAATTCTCACAGGGCCAGAAAAGAAAAAGCATGTCAAGATATTAATTACACCTGATCTAGATCTTATTTAGCAACTTCTCAGTCACGAAGTGTTATAAATTTTGTATACAGATCACATAAGCAACTACAACTTGAAGTTACGCTTTCTCCCTCTGTCAGCTTATGCTGACACCCCCCTCCCGGAGGGAGGTACCGCTTCCCCGCAATTTTGTTTTCTATGGGAACTGTCGCCATTAGATGACGGAAACAGAGCATGATCCTTCATTTTTGAAATTAATGCAACAGACCCTGTCAGCAAAGTTGACTGAGAGGTTGGAGGGTATCAACTAAAAGGGTAATATCTTATCGAATTATACTCGGAAATCCAATTTTCTTCTGAACTTTTCTTAGAATCTTTTGCGATTGATAATTAGCCTTTTGCGCATTATCTTTAATTATATGATCAATATAACTTTTGTCCTTTTGCAGTTCATCATATTTTTGCTGAATAGGCCTTAAAATTTCTATAACCGACTCTGCAACCTTTATCTTAAAGTTACCATATCCTGATCCGCTAAACTCATTTTCTATTTCTACATAACTCTTACCCGTTATCGCACTATATATACTAATCAGATTACTAATCCCTGGCTGATTTTCTGGATCATATTTTATAGTTGCAACATTATCTGTTACTGCACGCTTAAACTTTTTCAATATCTCTTCCGGTTTATCCGTTAATAAGATGGTAGCATTCTTGTCTTCGGATGATTTTGACATCTTTTTTGTAGGCTCTTGTAAATCCATTATTCTTGCCCCTACCTTGCCTATATAGCCTTCAGGTATTGTAAACGTTTCTCCATATATCGTGTTGAATCTTTCTGCTATATCTCTTGTTAATTCCAAATGCTGCTTCTGATCATTTCCTATCGGCACCAAATCCGTATTATACAACAATATATCGGCTGCCATTAATGCCGGATACGTGTATAATCCAGCATTTATATTTTCCGAATGCTTACTCGATTTATCCTTAAACTGTGTCATTCGATTCAGTTCTCCCATATACGTAAAGCAATTTAATATCCATGCTAGTTCAGCATGCCCGCTTACATGCGATTGATAATATATTATATTTTGTGCTGGATCTAGCCCTGCTGCAATATACTGTATTAGTAGGTTCCTCGCATTCTTTCTCAACTCCGCCGGATTCTGCCTTACTGTTATCGCATGCATATCAACTATACAATATAAACAGTTATATTCGTCTTGAAGGCTTGTCCAATTTTTTAACGCCCCTAGATAATTTCCTAATGTTATTGCTCCTGTCGGTTGCATTCCACTAAATATAGTTTTTTTTGTTTCCATAATTGTTTGTACTCCTCATTATTTTTTTTTATAATATCAAAGAATATTTCCAAAAGCAAGTTATTACTATCCAAAATATATGCTACCGATCCAAATATTAGCCAATTAAGTAGAGAGGAGTCCCGCTTCCCTTGAAACTAGTGGAAACTTAAAGGCCGCTTTCTCCCTCCGTCAGCTAACGCTGACACCTCCCCCACAATTTTGTGACAGCTCCCCTTCCAGGCATACTAAACAAAACCATAAAATAAGATTCTTTTTTATTTCATTCCTAACAAGAAAGGATAGATTAGCAAATGACCATAATAGATATATCAATTATATTATTTTGTATTTTAGAGAGCTTGAACATTATTATTTTATATTTTAAACCAAATATTCAACAAGGTAATGGCGTAGGAGTTTTTGATAATTTAGAGGAAAGCAAAAACAGTCCATCCCTGGAATTGTTCGTATCATATTTGATAAATTGGGTTGCTGGCGTTAAACTAATATTCATCCTCTTATTGTTCACTATATTATTAACCGGCACAGATGTAACAAAAATTTGTGCCGTAATCTGTATGATCATATCAATAGCTGTGTATTTTTGGAGATTACATCCGATTATAACTAAGCTAGATAACATGAATAAAATAACACCAAAAGGCTATTCGCAAGCATTAAGAAATATGATTTTAGGATTTATGATTATGTTTATAACAGCATTAGGAATATATTTTATCGGATAAATAAATGAAATGTTTCAATGTTCAAAAAGCAAAAAAGTGTATATTTTTAGTTTTGGCATAATTTATGTAAAGTAATAGTATACTCAATATATAAGTAGCAAACATATAAATTAGGAGGATTAAAAATGAAGTTAGCGAAAATAATTATGTCACTAAGTATTATGACTTTATGTATAGGTTGTTCAAAAGTAGAGGATGAAAAAACATTTACGGTCGGCTTCGATGCTTCCTATCCGCCATACGGATACATGAATGAACAAGGAGAGTACATAGGATTCGATTTAGAACTAGCCCAATTAGTTTGCGACAGCTTGGGATACGAGTTAATTAAACAACCAATAGATTGGGCATCTAAAGACATGGAACTAAACAGCGGAAATATCGATTGTATTTGGAATGGATTTTCTATAACTCCTGATAGGCTAGATAAGTACGCATGGAGTGAGGCCTACGTAGATAATTTACAAGTAATAGTCGTTCCCAAAAATAGTTCGATAACCGAGTTAAAGGATTTAGAAGGAAAGAATGTCGTGGTTCAAGCTGCCTCGGCTGCGTACGAAGCATTGGTGAGTGATGAGTTAAAAGATTTAACAGGTTCTTTTGCCGACTTAAGCGAAAATCCAGATTACAACACTGCTTTCATGAACATGGACGCTGGCGCAGCCGATGCCATTGCCATAGATATCGGAGTGGCCGTTTATCAACTGGCTAGCCGAGATAATGAGTATAGAATATTAGAAGAACATTTTCAAAGCGAAAAATATGGTATAGGCTTTAGGGTTGGCGACGAAGCCCTTAGAGATGAAATCGATGCTGAATTAATGAAGTTAGTTGAAGACGGAACTTACTATGAACTAGGTGAAAAGTACGGCATAGACATTAACATGTTATGCTTAGGCAAATAACTAGAGAAAGTAGCTAGAGAAATTAAATAAAGAAATGGAGGTATAAATAATAAATGGATACCTGGGTCATGATAGAACAGTTATTTTTTGGTATGTTAGTTTCAATCCAAATTTTTGTGGCTACCTTACTATTTTCAATGCCTTTAGGCTTTGTAATATACTTCGGCCGAGTATCAACAAATAAGTATATTCAAACATTAACAAAGCTATATATATCCTTAATGAGAGGTACACCGTTAGTTCTGCAACTGCTTGTTGTATACTTTGGGCCTTATTATCTATTCGGTATAAAAATTTCACCCTCTTACAAAATGATAGCTGTCATCATCGGTTTTTCCCTAAACTATGCTGCCTACTTCGCTGAAATCTATCGTGGCGGTATCTTATCCATTGATAAAGGTCAATATGAAGCAGCCATGGCCTTAGGTTATAATAAAGCACAAACATTCATTATTATAATATTGCCACAAGTCTTTAAGGTCATTTTGCCCTCCATTACCAATGAAGTTATCACTCTTATTAAAGACACAACCTTGGCTTTCGTTCTCGCTGTAGCCGAAATATTTACCATAGCCAAACAAATTGCGAGTGCACAAACTACGATGCTACCTTTTGTTATTGCCGGTATTTTTTACTTCTGTTTTAATTTCATCGTCCAATTTGCTATGGAAAGCTTAGAAAAAAAATTGAGTTACTATGATTAATAGAACCTCTCAGTCACTGCGTGACAGGAGCTATCGCACTAATAAAGGTCAAGTGCAAACAAAAAAACCACCCAACTATTTTATTTAGTTAAGTGGTTTCTTTTTACGTAGATTAGCGGTTTAATCTACGATTTATATCCGTTTGGCGCTCTGTAGAATCTTTTAAAAAGCCTTTCATTAATGCTTCAAATCCATCAACCGGTGCTTCCGGTTCTTTTTTTGGCTTATTACTGTACCTCGGCTTCGGTCTCTCTTCCGCCTTCGGTTTTTCTAAAGCTTCTTTTATAGATAGGGATATTTTGTTATTTGTAAGATCTACTGTTAATACCTTAACTTTTACTACGTCACCCACCTTTACAGCGTCCGCTATATTTTCTAAATAACCATGAGTGATGTGTGATATATGAACTAATCCATTGTAAGAATTCGGTAACGAAACGAATGCTCCAAATGGTTTGATACCTGTAATTGTTCCTTCTAAGATCTGGCCAACTTCAATTTTTTCTGACATATTTAATGAGTCTCCTATAATTATTTTCTAATATAATACCACTATCTATGTAAATAGTAAAGTAAAAATTAGTTAAAAAATAGTTAATTTTTCATTTTTTTTTTGAATGTCGTGCTAAACCCCCGTAAAGCACGACCTTTATATAAACAAGTGTGAAAATACAATTTTTCCCTTTCAACCTTTGTTTCAAATCATCAACTTGATGATAATCTTATTATTAGTAATTATTACATAAATTATGTACTAATTTTTTCGCCAATTCATGGGTAAAATAAAAGGATGAAAAAGGAGGGGTCAAAATGAGAGAAATAGCAATAGTTATGGAGAACAATAGAATAAAAGGAATTATCTTTATATTAATATCGGCTTTAAGTTTTGCTATAATGTCCGGTTGTATAAAAATGACTGGACCATTACCAACATTTCAAAAACTATTTTTTAGGAACTTCATAAGTTTATTTGTGTCAATAATCTTAGTAGTGAAACATAAAGGTAGTTTTGTCGGTAAACCTGAAAATAGGAAGTACCTTATTTTAAGAGCGCTCTTGGGTACATTAGGTATAATTTTTAATTTTTATGCTATCGAACATTTGGTTTTATCCGATGCCAACATGCTCAATAAATTATCTCCATTATTTGTAATATTATTTTCATATATATTTTTGAAAGAAAAAATTAATAAAAACCAAATTATGGCAATAACCATCGCATTCGCAGGAGCTTTATTAATATTAAAGCCTAGTTTCTCTTCTGATTCCTTGCCCGGTCTCGCCGGTTTATTGGGCGCTCTAAACGCCGGTGCCGCCTATACATGCTTGAGAGCTTTAAAAAACGAGGCCTATTATACTACCGTTTTCGTTTTTAGCTTCATATCATGCGTCGTCGTTCTCCCCTTCGCTTTATATTTTTACATGCCTATGTCCGGCTTTCAAATTATGCTACTTTTTGTAGCTGGGATTTTCGCCACTATAACTCAATTTGCCTTAACTTTAGCTTATTCTTACGCTCCAGCCAGAGAAATCTCTATATTCGATTACAGTAATATAATTTTTTCCGCTGTTATTAGTTATTTATTATTCCATCAATTACCTGATATTTTTAGCTGGATCGGTTATGTTGTTATTTTTGGTGCCTCTTTATATATGTTTTTATATCAAAAAAAATTGTCCAATAGTCAATAATATCAAAAACACTCCCTCCGTCACTTCGTGCCACCTCACTCGGAGAGGGAGGCTTGAAGTGCACCGCTTCTCCACAATTTTTCACAATTTTAAGTCGGTGGCCTATTTATTTATGAAAAAATAATTATAATGATAAATAAAAAAGGGAGGCTACTATGATATATAACATTTTTGAATACGGAGCCATAGGAGATAGCATAGCAGACGATACGGACAGTTTACAACAAGCAATCGATAAATGCTCATTCGAAGGCGGCGGTACAGTATTGGTCGACAACGGAACATTTAAAGTAGGTACTATTTATTTTAAAGATAACGTAACCATCGAAGTCGGCATCAGAGGAAAAATAGTTGCTCAAACACAACGAAATTTTTACAAAGATGATACCCATCACCAAATGTACACCAGAGAAACTCACATGGATAAGTGCCTATTTTTCGCCCAAGGTTGTAAAAACATCGGTCTAACTGGCAAAGGCGAAATAAACGGATCCGGAAGTGAGTTTAAAACCTTTAGGCCAATGTTATTTAGATATGTAGAATGCGAAAATATAAGAATAACCGATATCAAACTAAGAGATCCAGCATCTTGGACTAACGCTTTCATCGGTTGTAAGAATATATGGGTCGACGGTATCGATATCCGCTCTCGTGCTAATCGAAACGGTGATGGCTTAGACTTCGATGGATGCGAAAATGTATTCGTATCCAATAGTAAGTTCGACTGCAGTGATGATTGTATATGCTTACAAAATTCTTATTGTGACAGAGCCTGTAAAAACGTTGTTGTAACAAACTGCATATTCTCTAGTAAATGGGCAGGCTTAAGAATCGGCCTATTAAGTTGCGGACCGATTGAGTACCTAACCGTAAATAACTGCGTATTTTCAGACATTGATTGTTCAGGTCTAAAAATTCAGGCCGCCGAAGGTTCTACAGTATCACATATGACCTTTAGCAATTTAGTGATGAATAATGTCCAACGGCCTATCTTCATGACTGCTAATAAATTTAGAGAAAAAGCTAATACCGATTTAGATATCTCCTCTAACTCAAAAGTATCCGATATGATTTTTTCTAACATCGTTTCCAAAAGTTATGATAAAAATAAACAACTCTTACCCGAATCACAACCTTCATGCATAGTATTAGATGCCGAAGGAAATAATGAAATCTGTAACATTATAATCAAAGATGTTACCATGCAAACTTACGGCAAACAAGACTCAATCTATTTAGATGATTACTCCAAAATACCTACTCATCAAAATATTAGAGGTGAATGTAAAAACTATATGGCCAATTTGCCAGCCTCCGCATTGTTTGCTAGAAACATTAAAAATTTAACTTATTCTAACCTACTTTCTTCAGAAAAGCATCCAACAAATAATCCTCAAACATGTATTATAAATTCTTCAGTCACTTCGTGACAAGGACTGTCGCCAAAAAGTGATGCAAGGCGACAATTCCATAAGAACCTAAAGCTAAGTGCAAGCGAAAAAATGCAGGGTAACGGGGCGACAACTCTATAAGAACCCCTCAGTCAGCTGCGTTGACAGTTCCCCTGAAAGGTATAGCCGGGAACTTAAGTCAAAGTCAAGTCCGGCCGCTTCGCGTCCACCTTCCG
>MDSO01000171.1_pt1 | contig 9645 bp, 6 predicted proteins | sample 1005691 | NCBI WGS metagenome assembly MDSO01 (sample SAMN05526595, study PRJNA338239) | gut metagenome | isolation source: stomach gut content | host: Acanthurus sohal | place: Saudi Arabia: Red Sea | collected 2011-04 | reverse complement strand
GGGCGGTATTATTCCGGTTTTTTTATCACAAATCGATAATAATATAAATTTATCATTAATGCAATTTTTAAAAATTCTAACATTGTTTTGTATCCATTTCTCTTTTTTTGAAAGTAGTATAGCATGCTAAATTATTTGCTACAACATTATAATGAAGATATTCAGCAATTTTTGGATTTATGACTTCTATGTATATTTTTTGAATTGATTATACAATGAAGATATTCAGCAATTTTTGGATTTCTGATTGCTATGTATTTTTTTTGAATTGATTATAAATGAAGATATTGAGCAATTTTTGGATTTATGACTTCTATGTATATTTTTTGAATTGATTATACAATGAAGATATTGAGCAATTTTTGGATTTCTGATTGCTATGTATTTTTTTTTGAATTGATTATAAATGAAGATATTCAGCAATTTTTGGATTTCTGAATTTCTATGTATATCTTTTGAATTGATTATAGCAGATAACTTACAATAATTATGTCTCATCTATCTAACAATTATACAATATTTTGATTACAATTAGATTACAGCTAGATTACAATTAGATTACATTTGAGCAAATAACTTGCTTTTATTGAAAATAAGTGCTATTATAGCAGAAAAATACATAACAATAACTGGTTTTTGTGGAAAATAAGTGTTATCATAGCAAAAAAGTACATAACTGGTATTTCTATTACTTTTGGTAAAGCTAACTAAGGGGTTTTTATGGAGTTGTCGTTCCGTAATTATCTTTTCATAAGAGTTTCGTTTAAAAAAGTGAATCCAAAGTACCTTGATTTTGTTTAATATAAGTGTTAGTATTTTTTTAAAAGGAGAGGCTAACATTATGGATATTAAAAAAATTTCAAAGATGATAGATCATACTTTATTAAAACAGGATGCAACGGAGCAGCAAATAAAACAGTTATGTAAAGAAGCTAAGGAAAATGATTTTTGTTCAGTGTGTATAAATCCAAGTTATGTACCGCTATGTTCAGCCGAGTTACAAAATTCATCAGTCAAAGTATGTACGGTTATAGGATTTCCATTAGGTGCGACGACAACGGGAACAAAAGTATTCGAAGCGAACGAGGCAATAAAAAACGGTGCTAACGAAGTCGACATGGTTATAAATGTAGGTAAGCTTAAGTCAGCCGAGTGGGATTATATAGCAGAAGACATAACAGAGGTCATGAATGTAGCGAGAAACAGGGCGGTTTTAAAAGTAATAATCGAAACTTGTTTATTAACGGAAGAAGAAAAAATTAAGGTATGCCAAATATGTAAAGATATAGGTGTTGATTTTGTAAAAACATCTACTGGATTTTCTACGGGTGGAGCAATAGCAAGTGACGTAGAACTTATGAGAGAAACAGTTGGTCCGGAAATGGGAGTTAAAGCATCGGGAAATGTGAGATCGTTAGAAGATGCTACAAACATGATAAATGCTGGAGCATCTAGATTAGGAACTAGTTCAGGATTAGCAATCATAAATGGAAATAAATCTACTTCGGAATATTAATATAAAATAGAAAAGCAAAATATAAAATAGGAAAAAGGATGAGGGCGCAGAAAAATAAAACTGCGCTCTTATTTATTTTGATTCCATAATTATTATATAAAATTTATTCGTATTTCTTTCATTAGGCTACAAGATAGGATATTGCTCATTTTATTTATCTATAACCACATTGCCATTTTCATCTAATAATGGAGTTATACCGCTATAAGGAGTTTGGGCGACCAAATAATTAACACCTGTTTTAGTATCTACAAGTATCGCTATCGCGCCAATTCCTAGTCCTTGTGCATCCTTTTTAATAAATCTTTGTTCGTTGTTTTCTTTGTTAAACATAATCATTTCCCTCCTATATATATAAATTAATCTCACATTTGCAAGATGTGGCTTTGCTTTAACCATTATACAATATCTTTGTACAAAAGTCTATTGATAAAACATCCCAAAACTATCAACTTCTACAATGTTGTTTCTGTCACTCGTTCTAAAATAGAAAAGTAAATATAAAATAGAAAAAATGATGAGGGTGCAGAAATATAAAACTGTGCTCTTATTTATTGTCGATAAATTAATACATGTATGTTTATTTTTTTTAGAATTTGGCCATACTCTCATAGAATGCGAACAAATTATTTTTGGAGGAAATATGCTAGAAGAAATATTTAAGAAAATAGATGAAGTAAGTTTAAAAGTTGGGCGAAAAATATTAAAAGCCATGCAAAAATATAAGTTAGAGTATTCACACTTTGGAGGCAGTTCTGGATATGGATACGATGATAGTGGTCGAGAAGTGATAGAAAAAATATATGCACAGGTGTTTGGAGCAGAGGATGCCCTAGTTAGGCCACAACTAATGTCAGGAACACATGCGTTAACGGTATCATTTTTTGGAAATTTAAGGCCAGGTGATACGCTAGTATCAGTTGTTGGGAAACCTTATGATACGCTGTTATCTGTTATAGGAGTTAGGCCGGCCATAGGAAGTTTAGCAGAATACGGGATAAATTACGAGCAGGTTGATCTTTTACCTAATGGTATGATAAACTTTGACGGGATCCTTAAAGCTATAACTAACAATAAAGTTAAAATGGTAACAATCCAAAGATCGAAAGGGTACTCCACAAGGCAAACATTATCTATTTCTGAAATTGGAAAAATAATAAAAACTATAAAAGCTCACAGAAATGACATTATTTGTTTAGTAGACAATTGTTATGGAGAATTTGTAGAAGAGCAAGAACCTAGCGAAGTTGGAGCCGACTTGGTTGTAGGATCTCTAATTAAGAATCCGGGTGGTGGTTTGTGCGAGTGTGGCGGATATATAGTTGGTAAAGCTGAATATGTAAATGCAGCCGCAATGAGGTTGACAGCCCCGGGATTAGGAAAAGAAGTTGGAGCGACTTTGGGCACAAATAAAAATGTGTTGCAAGGATTATTTTTAGCTCCTGAAGTTGTAGCTAACGCATTGAAAGGCGCAATCTATGCCGCATACAGGTTTGAAGAATTAGGCTTTAAGACGATACCTAGATGGAATGAAAGTAGATCAGATATTGTTCAGGCCATCGAAATGAAAAATGCAGAAAATGTGATAGCCTTTTGTGAAGGTATACAAAAAGCAGCACCGGTGGATAGTTTTGTAAAGCCGATACCATGGGATATGCCTGGTTATGATGTTCCAGTAATTATGGCGGCAGGAGCGTTTGTCCAAGGCGCTTCGATAGAGCTTAGTGCGGATGCACCGATGAAGCCACCTTATACAGTATTTTTTCAAGGAGGATTAACGCATTATCATGCAAGAATTGGTATCGACACAGCTATAGAAGTTATGAAAGGAAAGAACTTAATCTAAAAAAGAGGTGACTTAAAAAAAATGACAGATGAAGCACAAAGACAGGATCAAATTATCCAGGAGCTTTCACAACATATTAAAGGTAAAGGACTTACTTTTTTTATTGGAACTTTTGGGTGTCAAATGAATGCTTTAGATTCTGAAAAAATTGAAGGTATTCTGACTGAAATAGGATATACTAAAGCCGAGAATGAGAAGACAGCAGATTTTTTAATTTATAATACTTGTTGTGTTAGAGAGAATGCGGAGCTTAAAATTTTTGGTAAATTGGGTGCGTTAAAGCATCGTAAAAAGACTAAACCGAATTTTATGGTTGCCCTTTGCGGTTGCATGATGCAGCAAGATGTTGTTATGGATACTTTAAAAAAGAAGTACAAATTCGTTGATATCATTTTCGGAACATATAACATATATAAATTGCCAGAGCTTTTACAAGCTAGGATTGAAACCGGACAGAACATAATTGATATTTGGAAAACCCATGAGGATATTGTGGAAGATTTGCCGAGTATTCGAAAACATGCATTTAAGTCTTGTGTTAATATAATGTATGGTTGCAATAATTTTTGTACCTACTGTATTGTTCCTTATGTTAGGGGCCGTGAGCGTAGTAGATCCGTAGATGATATATGCGAACAAGTGGAGACTTTGGTAAACGATGGTGTTAAAGAAATTATGCTTCTTGGCCAAAATGTAAATTCTTACGGCAAAAACCTGGATGATAAACCTACCTTTAGTTATTTATTAGAACGGTTAGCTACTATAGACGGTTTAAGGCGGATTAGGTTTATGACATCTCATCCGAAAGATTTTAGTGATGAGTTGATAGAAGTAATAGCCAAACATAATAATATTTCTAAGGGTCTTCATTTGCCGATCCAATCTGGAAGCGATAGCATTTTAAGGCGGATGAATAGAGTCTATTCTAGAGAAGAATATTTGGATTTAGTCCGAAAAATTAAGAGTAGAATATCGAATGCTACTATAACGACAGATATAATAGTAGGTTTCCCGGGCGAATCGGACCAAGATTTTCAGGATACATTATCTGTAGTGGAGGAAGTAAAATTTTTAAGTGCGTTTACCTTTATATATTCTAAAAGAACAGGTACGCCGGCAGCAAGTATGACAAACCAAGTAAGTGAAGAAGTAGTAAAAGAGCGATTTAATCAGTTAGTCGCAACAGTAAATAATATTTCGGCTAACTTTATGCAGGACCAAGTAGGCCAGAAATATGAAATTTTACTAGAAGAAACAAGCAAGAATGATACTCAGATGCTAAGTGGACGGACAGACACAGGAATATTAGTACATGTACATGTAAATGATGCATCAAATTTTATTGGCCAATTTGTAAATGTAAAAATAATCAGTGCGAAGACACATTATTTGATTGGTGATTTAATATAAGATATTTAAGATAGAAAAGAGATGAATGACAAAATGACACCGATGATGAAGCAATATTTTGAACTAAAAAAAGAATATCAAGATTGTATTTTATTTTTTAGATTAGGTGATTTTTATGAAGTATTTTTTGAAGACGCAAATATTGCACAGAAAGAATTAGACCTTACTTTAACCAAAAGACATGCTGGTGAAGATTCTCCACCTATGTGCGGAGTACCTCATCATAGTGTCCAAGTATATATCAATAGATTAAGTGAAAAGGGTTATAAAGTTGCCATCTGTGAACAAATGGAAGTTGCTAATTCAAATTCAAAAGGTATTGTAAAAAGAAAAGTAGTCAGGATTGTTACTCCCGGCACCAATTTAGAAAGCTTGAATGATCAGTATATCGCCTCTGTAACAAAAATAGACCATAGTTATGCTCTAAGTTTTTGCAATACATCAGCATGTCAATGGAAAGTAACTCAACTAGAAGATGATGAAAAAAAAGTAATTGATGAAATTGCTAAATATATGCCAGTTGAATGTTTAATAAACAGTCAAGTTCAGGGTACAAAAGTTGAAAAGTTTTTAGTCCAAGAATGTAATGCTTTACTTCAGTTGGATCCAGACGAGAAAAATACGGTAAATGATTCGTTAATAGAATTAGAAAAACATTTTGGACACAAATTGCCACTCCGTAGCGATATATTAGTCGTTTGTGCATACGCCCTTTTACGTTATTTAATTCAAACATCGGGAACGGTTTTAGAACATTTACAAACAATTGAGCTTTATAACATTAACAATTATGTCCAAATGGGCATTGAAACTGTTCGCAGTCTTGAGCTTATTGAGACAATGAAGGATAAAGCAAAAAAAGGATCCTTATTTAACGTATTAGATAATACTATAACACCAATGGGTAAGCGAGAGCTAAAAAATTGGATATTAAAGCCGTTAATCGATAAACAGCATATACTAAGGCGGCAGGATGCTATATCAAACCTAATTCAGGACACGTTCTTATATAAAGATTTATCTAACACTGTTAAATATATATCTGATTTAGAAAAATTTATGGCTAAAGTAGGCTATAGAATGTGTTTTCCGAAGGATTTAGTAACATTTAAAGAATCAATATCCTATTTAACAAATATAAAATCTTTGTTACACTACGGAGCAAGTCAAGAAATTTATAGTATGTCTGAAAATTTAGATACATTAGAAGATATCCACCAATTAATACACAATGCTATAGAAGACGAACCGGCTACAAATATAACAGAAGGTGGGATAATAAAGAGGACTTATAATGCGAAAGTAAATGAATTAAGAGGTCTTCAGGAAAATAGTCAAGATGCACTCCAAAATATAGAGGAGCAAGAAAGAGAAAGAACGGGTATTAAAAATTTAAAGATAAAATACAATAGAGTTTTTGGCTATTTTATTGAGGTAACTAATGCAAATAAAAATTTGGTACCAGATAATTATATTAGAAAGCAGACACTAAGTAATTGCGAAAGATATGTTACAGAAGAATTAAAAAATCTAGAAGAAAAGATTTTGAATGCAAAAGAGCAACTTAATAATTTAGAGCAAGCATTATATTTAGATATTGTCGCCCGAATAGCTAAGAATACCAATAGAGTAATAGAAACATCTAGACAGATAGCAAAATTAGATGCTTACATGTCTTTGGCGGTTTTAGCAAGAGAAAATAACTATACATGCCCTACTTTAATAGAAGACGGAGAAATAAATATTTTAGAGGGACGACATCCGGTAGCAGAAAAGATAATAGGAGCCGAACTATTTATAGTAAACGACACACATTTAGGCCATGAAGATTCGCAAATTTTATTAATAACAGGGCCTAATATGGGCGGAAAATCCACCTATATGAAACAAGTAGCTTTAATAACGTTAATGACCCAGATAGGATCCTATGTACCGGCCAAAGAAGCTCAAATAACAATAGTCGATAAAATATTTACACGTATAGGAGCCTCCGATGATTTAGTAACAGGTAAGAGTACTTTTATGGTAGAAATGAACGAAGTAGCCAATATTCTAACTAATGCAACTTCTGATAGTCTTCTAATTCTAGACGAGATAGGCCGGGGTACAAGTACTCTAGATGGTCTAAGTATCGCTCAAGCCATAATAGAATATGTATCAACTAGCAAGATTGCGGCTAAAACTTTATTTTCTACTCATTATCATGAATTACCCAAATTGGTTAGTACTAGAGGCAATATAAAAAATTATAAAGCAACGATTCAGCAAACAAAGGATGATTTAATATTTTTGCACAAGATAGAAGAAGGTATAGCTGGCAAAAGTTTTGGTATAGAAGTTGCAAAATTAGCCGGATTACCAACTAATGTCATCTACAGAGCTAATGAGATATTACAAAAATTAGATATGAAAAACAGATCTATGGTTAACAATATGGACGACATAGAAGACGTAATCGATGTAATTAACGTCGTAGACACAAATGGTAGCGAAAAATTCTATCCGGTAGTAGATTCTGTCGAAGCAAGTAATTACAAAGCTATGACCGAGAAGTTGGGTAGTATAGACATTATGGACTTAACACCTAGAAAAGCAATAGAAACTATCGAATATTTTCAATCATTACTAGTTAACGCTTAATTTATTTTGGATTTAATACCCAGAAAAGCAATAGAAACTAATAGAATACTTTAAATCATCATTAGGGAATGCTTAATTTATTTTGAATTTAACACCTAGAAAAGCCATAGAAACTATAAAATATTTTCAATCATTACTAGTGAATGCTTAATTTATTTTGGATTTAACACCTAGAAAAGCAATAAAAACTAATAGAATATTTTAAATCAATCATTAGTGAATGCTTAATTTATTTTAAAGGAGGTAGCAACATGATTACTATTTTGGATTCGTTAACCATTAATCAAATTGCTGCTGGAGAGGTGGTAGACAGGCCAGCCTCGATAGTAAAAGAATTAGTTGAAAACAGTATGGATGCCAAAGCCACTAGCATAAGCGTAGAAATAAAAAATGGCGGTATAGACTTCATTAAAGTGACTGACAATGGTGAAGGTTTTCTGCCCGAAGAAATGGAATTAGCTTTTGTTAAACACAGTACTAGTAAAATTAAAACTGCCAAAGATTTAGAAACTGTAGTCAGTATGGGCTTTCGTGGTGAAGCCCTAGCAAGTATTAACTCTGTTTCAAAAGTAGAATTAATTAGTAAAAATATAAAGAACCAAATTGGGCAACTTATAAATATCTCGGCTGGTATTGTTACCTTGTCCAAACCAATAGCTGCTACAACAGGTACTACCTTTATCATTAAGGATCTTTTTTTTAATATACCGGCCCGTAAATTATTTTTAAAATCTAGTGGTGTAGAAGCGGCTCAAATTACCGATATAATCTACAAACTAGCTTTATCTCATCCTAATATAGCCTTTAAGTATGTTAAAGATTCAAAGCTTATTTTTCAAACAAGAGGTAATAGCGATATACAGGAAGTTATTTTTAATATTTATGGTAAAGAAATAGCTATGGGAACCATTCCGTTAAACTACGAACTAAATAATGCCATGCTCTATGGTCGCATAGGTAAGATGACTTTAGCTAAAAGTAGTAGAAATATGGAATTGTTTTTTATCAATGGTAGGTATATACAAAATAAAATTTTAAATTATGCCCTAGAAGAAGCATATAGAACGTTAATTATGTCCAAAAAATTTCCGGTTGCTATCTTATATATACAGGTGCCACCAACTGAGATAAATATTAATGTTCATCCGGCTAAGCTAGAAGTTCGTTTTAAAGATGATGAGGCTATTCAAAACCTCATTATCGATGCAGTCAAAAATACTTTTATCGAAAATAGCTTAATGCCACAATTTAAAGATTATAATCGCTCCAAATCCAAGGAAGCTAGGATAGATCCGAAAATTGCTAATTCTATCGATTCTGCAATTAATCTTAAGGCCAATCCTATAAACAAGCATACCAATCAACAAACTAAATTAATTGAATCAAATATTGCTGATAAACAAGATGAAATTAAGTTTAAAGACTTATTTAAGCAATCTAAAAATAAAATAGATCCAAATAAAATAAATTTGAATAAGATAGATTCGAATAAGATAGATCCGGATAGGATAGATTCGAATAAGATAGATTCGGATAAGATAGATTCGAATAAGATAGATCCAAATAAGATATATTCGAATAAGATAGAACCGGATAATATAAAACCGAATAATGTGGAACTAAAAGAGACAGTAAATGAATACAACTATAATAAGGATAAACCTTCAGTTTACAGCACTGTAATGGCCGGATATTCCAAATTATTCGATTATGCTTCAGAGCCAAGTGTGGCTCTATATAATGCAAATTATAATTTAGAGCATAAACAGTTAAAAGATACAGATGTAGGACAAAATAATGTGAAATCTTTGTATAATGTTGAAGAGTTATCCAATCGAGCATATTTATTAAAAAATTCTAATACTTTACTTTCTACTAAATCTTTATCCAATACTGATAAGTTAATACTAGACAAAGTAATGGCCAATAATGATCAGTTAACAAAAAATAAAGTGACGGCTATGAGTGATAAGTTAGCGGAAAACAAAATGATGGCCACGAATGATAAGTTAGCAGAAAATAAAGTGACGGCCACGAATGATAAGTTAGCAGAAAATAAAGTGACGGCCACGAATGATAAGTTAGCGGAAAACAAAATGATGGCCACGAATGATAAGTTAGCAGAAAATAAAGTGACGGCCACGAATGATAAGTTAGCAAAAAATAAAGTGACGGCCACGAATGATAAGTTAGCGGAAAACAAAATGATGGCCACGAATGATAAGTTAGCAGA
>MDSO01000170.1_pt1 | contig 9653 bp, 7 predicted proteins | sample 1005691 | NCBI WGS metagenome assembly MDSO01 (sample SAMN05526595, study PRJNA338239) | gut metagenome | isolation source: stomach gut content | host: Acanthurus sohal | place: Saudi Arabia: Red Sea | collected 2011-04 | reverse complement strand
GTGTCAGAACTTTAGTTGAAGAACATTTGGATTTTAACAACAGTAGAAACTTGCTCATTGCTGCTATAATCTTTGTTATCGGTATCGGTGTATCCGATGTCCCCTTGTCTGACACTATTACGATATCCGGCCTCGCTTTGGCTGCTTTATTCGGCGTTATTTTAAATAAACTACTTCCTGAAAATATTTAATTTTTCCTAACTTAAATTCTTTTTATATTCAAATTCTGCTAGCTGTTACAATCTAGTGTAACAGCTCTTTTGTATGAACATTTTAAAGTTTCGATTTCTTCGGTAAATATAGCCTAACTTGGTCTTTTATAACATTTATATTTAATGGAAAATTCGGTCCTAGCTCTCCATCTACATCTGTTACAAAATCTTCTTCCATGTTCTTGCATATAATTTTTGCTTTTTGTAACTTTATATAATCAATATTTTCATCCACCAAATGCTCACCCTGTAGTATTTTTAAAAATAACTTAGGTATATCAAAAAAATCTATTTCCTTGATGCCTACAAAATCAAAATATCCATCTTCTATACTCGCATCTTTGGCCATCTTACTAAATCCACCAGCCCCTTTACCATTGAAAATTAATACCAAAACGTATTTATTACTCATCTTTTTGTTATCATACTCTATCTCTAAATCCATTGTTTCATAATTTTGTAACTCTTCTACTCCTTTTATATAATAGGCCAATTTTCCAAAATTTTTCTTCAATGCTAAATCTATCTCATGCGATACCCCACTAAATATGCCCATATTACATACGTTTATAAAATATTTGTTGTTTACTAATCCAACATCTATGAATCTTAATTCGCCCTCTTCTATTATATCTAGCGCTTCTTCAATCGTGTTTGGTATGAGTGCTGTATTAGCAAAATCGTTTGCTGTTCCCAAAGGAAATATCGCTAGCGGTGTATATACTTTCTTTTTCATCATTCCATTTATACATTCATTTATTGTTCCGTCTCCACCCGATATTATTATTAAATCATAATCTCCTTGTGTTATTTCGTTTACTATATACGTCTCTATTGCTCCCTTAGCTTCACTTCTGTACATAGTTAATGTGTATCTTAATCTTTGGATTCTTTGCGTTATATAATCCAATTGAGTTAGTATCTTCCTATTTCCAGCTTTCGGATTATATAATAATATCGCTTTTCTCATATTCTACATATCCTTTCTTTATTCTAAAATTACAATAGCTTGGCTACCCATTTGCTCCCATGCCTTCTTAAAATCAATTAAATTAGTTTTCTTATTAGCAAAGTTAGCCAGAGGATCGTTTATATAAATAAATTTATCGTTAAATCCTGTCATTACAACAGAATGCATCTTATACGTTATCTTTACAACACCAGTCGGTGTATTCCATATCTCAAAGTCTTTGTTACTTAACTCTTTAAAATCACTATTGGAAATTACCCATATAGGATATCCTCTAGCTATAAATTGTAAAAGTATTTCAAAATTTAATCCTGTTAAATCAATTACTTTATATCCTAAATAACTATTTGCTAACTCATATATAGGTTCATGATATACTCCTAATCCATTAGTTTTAAAACTGTACATATCTCCTACAAATCCATCTTTCGGATTTCCAAAAAATACTGTATTGTCTTCTAATCTTTGGAATTTAGTTACATCTTTTTTCACTTGCTCAGCCAGTTTCATCTTATCCACATACACTCCATTATGATTCAAAATCATTGCTAATGATGTCACTTCACAACCTCTCGGTAATTCCGGCATCTGTTTTATATGTGGTATATTTAAATATATCTCATTTACTGAATCAAAGTTGCGTTCCCATATAATTTTTTCATTACCATTATAATATATCCGATTTTTCTTATTTTTAATAGCATAATTATATGCTAAATTAAAATCTTTAAAATCCAAGATTTGTGTTCCACTTATTATAATATACGGCTCAAAAGTATTATGTACCCAAAACCCCGTTTCCTTGTCTACTACAATTGTTCGGGATTTGGTTAAAGCATTTTCTATCGCTAACTGTAAATTGCTATAATTACCTAAATTGGTGTTTCCTTGCATAACCGAATAAAGTTGTACCGAATCTTCAATTACTGGTTGATTGAGAATTTGATTAAAAGGAGGGACCTCATAGAAGATATCATGATCAACCATAACATCTTCTATAGGTAAAAATTCTGTTATATACCAAATTATTATTAAATCTAATATCAATAAAATTGCTAAGAAACTTTTTATAGCTTTCATGTTATTAACTTTCCGATTTCTCTAACACTTCTACAATTATTTCATTATCTGATAATTCATCAGTCATGTTGTTTATAATTTCATTTGGTAATTTGTCTAGAATTTCCTCTTGTAATTCTTCTAATTCTCCCAATTCTTCTTGCTCTTCTGCAAACTCAGCTACTTTTTCCATACATACTACATGAACGCCTTCATTTAAGTTAATTAATTTAACTCCCTTTGCATATCGTCCCAAAGTTGAAATTTGACTTACTTTAATTCTAATAATTACACCCTCCGATGTTATCATTAAAAGTCCATGTGAATCCGAAACAGAGGTTATGGCAACAACGTCTCCTGTCTTATCATCCACTTTATAAATAATAAGCCCTTTTCCACCTCTCTTTTGTGATTTAAATGCATCTATCCTAGTTCGTTTTCCTATTCCATTTTTTGTTGCTATAAGAATTTGTTCGCCCCTCTTTGGAATAGTAGCACAAATTACATAGTCTCCTTTTGTTAAATTTATAGATTTGACTCCTCTTGCTGTTCTTCCTGTTGGTCTAATATTTTGTCCCTCAAACATTATTCCAAAACCTTTTTTGGTAGCTATTATTATTTTATCATCATCGGTAGTTTCATATACTCCTATTAACTCATCGCCCTCTTGCATGGTAAGAGCAATTATACCGCTTTTATTAATATTTTTAAAAGCATCAATATTAGTTTTCTTGATTAATCCTTTTTTAGTTAGCATAGTCAAATAGCAATTATTTTCATTTTGCTTAACCGGGAACACTGCACTGATCTTTTCATTCGTATCTAACTTTAGTAAATTCACTATAGCAAGGCCTCTTGCAAATCTACTAGCCTCGGGTATCTTATAAGCCTTAATTTTAAATGCTCGACCTCTATTTGTAAAAAACATAATAAAGTCCATATTACTAGTCGTAAAAAGTTTTTCAATAAAGTCTTCTTGTACCGTATTTACCCCTATAACTCCTTTCCCACCTCGTTTTTGTTCTTTGTAAGTTATAAGTGGTATTCTCTTTATATAGCCTAAATGAGTAATAGTTACAACAACCTCTTCCTCATCTATTAAATCCTCTATGTCTAATTCATCCTCTGATAGACTAAACTGCGATCTTCTAGGATCTTTAAATTTCGTCTTTAACGCCTTAAGTTCATTTTTGATAACTTCTAATAATCTATCTTCATGCTCTAATAGAGATTCTAAATAATTTATCTTTTCTTTTAAGTCTTTTAATTCTTGATTCAATTTTTCATATTCTAGTCCAGTTAAAATTCTAAGTCGCATATCCAATATGGCCTGAGCCTGAATCTCAGATAAATTAATCTGTTTTATTAGCCTTTCTTTTGCTAATTGAACAGTCTCAGAATTTCTAATTAGCTTTATTACTACATCTATTTTATCCAAAGCTGTTAGGAAACCTTCAACTATATGAGCCCTTCCCCTTGCTTTATTTAATTCATAAACTGTTCGTCTTGTAATAACCTGCTTTTGGTGATCCAAATAATCCGATAGCATCTCTTTTAAATTAAAAACATGTGGTTCGCCATTTCTTAAGGCTAACATATTTATACTAAATGTATCTTGTAACTGACTAAATTTATATAATTGATTTAACATTATATTTGCATTTATGTCTCGCCTTAGTTCTATTACTATTCTCATGCCATCTCTGTCGGATTCATCTCTTATTCCAGTTATACCTTCAACTTTTTTAACTTTTACTAATTCTGCAATTTTTTCTATCAATTTAGACTTATTAACCTGATATGGTATCTCCGTAATGACTATCGCACTTTTACCAGAACGCATTTCTTCAATTTCTGTTTTAGCTCTAATCTTGATTTTACCCTTTCCGGTCCTATAAGCCTGCTCTATTCCATATTTACCTAATATTTGACCACCCGTAGGAAAATCTGGCCCAATAATTATATCCATCAATTCTGTGATATCTGTTTCTCGTGGCTCCTGTTCCGGATTATTCCCAATATGATTATCAATCATTTTTATTATGGCATCTATAACCTCGCCCATATTGTGTGGCGGAATGTTTGTAGCCATACCTACTGCTATCCCCGTCGATCCATTTACTAATAAATTTGGATACCTAGCCGGTAAAACCGTAGGCTCTTTCATAGATTCATCAAAATTAGGCCTAAAATCTACAGTCTCTTTATCTATGTCACTTAACATATGCATAGTCAACTTACTCATCCTAGCTTCTGTATAACGCATCGCTGCTGCTGAATCACCGTCTACATTACCAAAGTTACCATGCCCATCCACTAATGGATATCTCGTACTAAAATCTTGCGCTAAACGAACCATCGCCTCGTATATCGAACTGTCTCCATGCGGATGGTATTTTCCCATCGTATCTCCAACTATACGTGCCGATTTTCTATATTGCTTGTCCGGAGATAAGTTTAGTTCATCCATCGCATATAATATTCGTCTGTGAACCGGCTTTAGACCGTCTCTAACATCCGGTAAAGCTCGAGATACAATTACGCTCATAGCATAATCTATATAACAATTTTTCATCTCGTCTTTTATGTCCACAGGAACAATTTTGTCAAATTCTTCCTTTGTTTTCATTTTTCTTCACCTCCATTTGCAAAGTTAAAAACTAAATATCTAGATTTTTAACTAATTTTGCGTACTCTTTTATAAATTCTCTTCTAGGTTCTACTTTATCGCCCATTAATGCCGTAAAAATTTCATCCGCTTCCACTGCGTCCTCTATATTAACCCTAACTAAAATTCTAGTCTCTGGATTCATTGTAGTATCCCATAATTGATCAGGATTCATCTCGCCCAATCCTTTATAACGTTGCATACGAGTTACTCCGTTTCTTCCGATTTTTACCAATATACTTTCCAACTCACGATCATTATAAGCATAATACTGCTTTTTATTTTTTTCTACCAAATACAAAGGTGGTTGCGCTATATAAATATATCCACCTGTTATTAAATCTTGGTAAAATCTATAAAAAAATGTTAGTAATAAAGTTCTTATGTGCGCTCCATCTACGTCAGCATCTGTCATTAAAATAATTTTATGATACCTTAGCTTTTTTATATTCAAATCTTCGTTTATTCCAGCCCCAAAAGCAGTTATCATATTTCTAATTTCTTCACTAGCTAACATTTTATCTAGTCTAGCTTTTTCCACGTTTAAAATTTTACCCCTTAGCGGTAATATAGCTTGCGTTTGTCGAGACCTAGCACTCTTTGCTGACCCTCCTGCTGAGTCTCCCTCTACGATATATATCTCACACTTACTTGGATTCCTCTCTGAACAATCTGCTAGCTTTCCTGGTAGTGTTGAATTTTCTAATACATTTTTTCTCCTAGTTAAATCCCTTGCCTTTCTCGCAGCATCTCTTGCGTGAGATGACATTATTGCCTTCTGTACGATAATTTTAGCTACATTCGGATTTTGCTCTAAAAAAACCATAAGCTTTTCCGATACTAAATTGTCTACTATCATTCGTACGTTAGTGTTAACTAATTTAGTTTTAGTTTGTCCCTCAAATTTCGGTTCACTTATTTTTATACTAATGACTCCTGTAATCCCCTCTCGGATATCTTCGCCAGATAAGCTCTTATCGTTATCCTTTAGGATTTTCATTTGCTTAGCATACTCGTTTATTGTTTTTGTTAGGGAGTTTTTAAATCCGGAAAGATGTGTACCACCTTCTATCGTATTTATGTTATTTGCAAAACTAAATATGTTCTCGTTATATCCATCGTTGTGACAAAAGGCTACTTCAATCGATATATCATCTTTCTCTCCCTCACAGTAAAAAATATTGTCGTAAATCGGAGTTTTATTTTTGTTCAGATATGAAACAAATTCCGATACACCACCCTCGTAGTGAAATGTTTTGTCAAGTTTCGGTTCAACCCGTTCATCTATTAATTTAATTTTAAGTCCCTTTGTTAAAAATGCTGTTTCTTGAAAACGCTTTTTTAAAGTTCCAAACTCATATACGGTTTCCTCAAAAATTGTTTCGTCTGGTAGAAAATGAACAAATGTTCCAGTTTTATCCGTAGAACCAACAATTTGTAATGATTGAACTACATGGCCTCTTTCAAACTTTTGTTCATAAATATTTCCATGCTGGTAAACTCGTACAACTAGCCATGTTGATAAAGCATTAACTACTGAAGCTCCAACACCATGTAGGCCTCCAGATACTTTATATCCACCACCACCGAATTTTCCTCCAGCATGTAAGATTGTAAACACTACTTCAACTGCGGATACTCCCTTGTCTTTATGAATTCCAACAGGTATTCCTCTCCCATTATCTAAAACCGAAATGGAATTGTCTTTGTGAATTGTTATTGTCACTTCATCACAAAATCCTGCCAAAGCTTCGTCGACAGCGTTATCCACGATCTCATAAACAAGGTGGTGAAGACCTTTAGAAGCAGTGCTCCCAATATACATATCTGGTCTCTTACGTACGGCCTCTAAGCCTTCTAGTATTTGAATTTGACTTTCGTCGTAAATATTATTAGACATAAAAAGATCTCACTCCTTTTAATTTTCTTAATTTGAATTTATTTATAATTTTTTGTCATCTTGTTAGTATATCATACTTGTATAATCTTTGCAAACGATATTTGATTCTGTAATAGCAAATACCCTTAAATTTTTTTCATTTTTAAAAATTTCAGTGTCGATTCCAGTGCATGTTATAAGGGTTTGGATATTTTTAGTATAACTAAATAAACAATTTTGTCTGTTTATATCAAGTTCTGCTAAAACGTCATCTAATAACAAAACAGGAGGATCTCCAAGTTGATCGATTATCATTTGTACCTGTGCTAATTTCATGCTTATAATAGCCGTTCTCTGTTGCCCCTGAGAAGCAAAATTTTTAGCTAATTTTCCATTTATCAAAATATCAAAGTCGTCTCTTTGTGGTCCAATATTTGTCTGACCTAATTTTATATCTGACTCCTTTTTTTCTTTCATAGCACATTTAAAATTTTCTGCTAATACATTTGGTTTATATACTAACTCTAGCGTTTCATTACTATTTGATATATTTTGATGAATGTGTAAAATTTTTGAATTTAACATTTCGAAAAAATTTTTTCGTTTTTGGATGATTATAACTGCATTATCGCTTAACGTATTGTCCATAACATCTAGATAACCCATCTCAAGACTATTCAAACTGTTCTTTTGATTTTGTTTTAAATAACTATTTCGTTGCTTTAAAAGACTATGATAATTAGCTAGACTGTTATAATATACTTTATCCATTTGGCATAGTTGTATATCCATAAAACGTCTACGGGTTTCAGGATCTTTTTTTATTAAGTTTAAGTCTTCTTGCGAAAAAAATACAACGTTTAAAAGACCATATAAATTACTTGTACTACTAGTTAACTTGTCTATTAAGATAGTTTGATTTTTAGTTTTTGATGATATAGAAAAATCTATTGTGGTCGAAAAATATTTTTTTGTCAAATCTAAATTTACAGATAGTTCAGACTGATCCCATTTAATCATTTCTTGCCTATTATGTGTACGGTGTGATCTAGCTGTAGCAGATAAATATATTGCTTCCAGAATACTTGTTTTCCCTTGAGCATTATTGCCAAATAAAATGTTTATACCATTACCTAAAATTAACGTTGTATTTGAATGATTTCTAAAATTGTTTAAGGTTAGTTTACGTACATACACAATTATTCACCAATTATTTCTAGTTCCTGTCCATTAAATTTTACTAGGTCACCCCTATATATTTTTTTTCCTCGCTGATTGCAAGCATTGTTGTTAACTTGTACCAGATTGTTCTGAATCATGGCTTTAGCCATACCTCCACTTTCTACAAGTCCCGCAAATTTTAGTAACGAATCTAATTTTATAAATTCGCTTTTTATCACTATTTGTTTCATACTTGTCCTTTCGTTCACATATATTCATATATTTTATTTTGTTTTTTGTTTTAAATTAACTTTCGTTAACTCGAATTGGTAAAATCAGATATCGATATCTGTCACCTTCAATAGGCATTATAACAGCTGGAGCCATTTTAGATACAAAGTTAACGTAGACTTGTTCATCATCAATATTCTTCAAAGCATCAATCAAATATCGCGGATTAAAAGCAATTTTTAGTGGTTGACCACGCAATGTAATAGCTAACTCCTCAAATGATTCTCCCATAGTTGTATTAGACGTAACTATCAATGTGTCTTTATTTATTTCCAGCCTAACTGGATTTTTGCCATCCTCACGTGAAATTAGAGCAGCTCTTTCAACACTCATTAAAAGCTTTTCACGATCAATGATAATCCTAGTTTCAAAGTCATTCGAAAAAATGTCTTGATATCTTAAAAATTCACCTTCGATAAGCCTAGATACCACTGTAGTATCAGAGAAATTAAACAATACATGGTCATCACCAAAACAAAGTCTGACCGTGTCATCTTTTTCTTTGTCAGTTCCTAAAATTTTTGTTACCTCCAATAATGTTTTTGCTGGTATAATTTTTCCGATTTTTAAATTTTTGTCTTCTAGGTGAAGTTTCATGAATGCGATTCTAAATCCATCTATAGCTACTAAATTTAGTTGTCCGTTCTCGATTTCAAGTTTTTCACCGGTTAAGCTGGGTCTACTCTCTTCCTGTGCTACGGAAAAAATAGTGCGCTTAATTATGTTTTTCAACTCAGCTTGACTAATTACAAAGCTCTTGGCGAGAGAGACACTTGGTAAATCAGTAAACTGTTTGACATCGAAAGTTTGTAATGTGAACTTAGATTTTTGATTTATGATTGTGATTTGATTTTTCGATATAGTTGTTATTTCTATATCGCCTGGTGGCATTTTCCTTATCATCTCAGAAAATAGTTTTGCATCAACAGCAATTTGCCCATTTTCTAAAGTTTTGCCATTTATAATATTTTTTATACCTAATTCGAGATTATTTCCAACTAAAATTATTTTTTCGTCTTCAGCTGTGATTAAAATGCATTCTAAAATTGGGTTGACAGACCTTGCTGGACATGCCTTTATGACAATATTGATAGCCTGTGATAATGTGTTTTGATTACATAAAAATTTCATTTCGTGATTAATTCCTCTCAATCCATTTGCATGCTTTTGTATTTCACGCATTTTTTTATTATCGCCAAAAAATTCAAAAATGAATCCAGTTTTATTATTTTTTCTCAAATAAAGCCATAGGGCAGGCTTCTGGCCTTAAAATATTTTTAATCAAGTAAGTCTACTAAAATTACTTGTAGGGGTAGGTTCCTGACCTTAAAATATTTTTAGTTAAGTTAAGTCTACTAAAATTACTTGTAGGGGTAGGTTCCTGACCTTAAAATATTTTTAGTTAAGTTAAGT
>MDSO01000168.1_pt1 | contig 9725 bp, 9 predicted proteins | sample 1005691 | NCBI WGS metagenome assembly MDSO01 (sample SAMN05526595, study PRJNA338239) | gut metagenome | isolation source: stomach gut content | host: Acanthurus sohal | place: Saudi Arabia: Red Sea | collected 2011-04 | reverse complement strand
ACCTTCACTTTTTTTATAGTTCGGTCTGTTATCTCTAGAATACCCAGAACCTTCACTTTTTCTATATCTTGGTTTGTCATCTCTAGAATGTCCAGAACCTTCACTTTTTTTATAGTTCGGTCTGTTATCCCTAGAATACTCAGAACCCTCACTTTTTCTATATCTTGGTTTGTCATCTCTAGAATATCCAGAACCTTCACTTTTTTTATAGCTTGGTTTATTATCTCCAGAATAGCTTGTGTCTTCGCTTTTTTTATGGTAAGGTTTGCTATCTCTTTTATAACTCGCCTTAAAATTATTATTTTTATTTTGTGGTTTAAAACTACTATTTTTCATTTTTTATCCCTTCTAATTCTCTAATTCCTATTGCCATCAACTCTTCAATGCGTTCCATTTTTCCTAGCAAATATAAGTATCCAATTAATGCTTCTACTCCTGTTGCTAATCTATATGTGCGAATGTCTGCATTTTTTGGTGCAGACACACTTTTTGCATTGCGTCCTCTTTTTAAGACCGCAAGTTCTTCATCGTTTAACAAATCTTGAATTGTATAATAAATTTTTGCTTGGCCATTTGCACAAACAAATTTTTTTGAAGCTTTATGCAATTTATTTACAGACATATTTCCTTTTTCTAAGACATATGTTCTGATAAAAATTTCATATATTCCGTCACCAATATAAGCAAGAGCTAACGGAGAATAATCCATTGCTCTAACTTTGTCATTGGATGAAACATTCAAAATATCACTTGCTATCATGTTGTACCTTATACACGTTTATAGTGCACGCCTTCTCTAGTATCTTTTAGTTCTATTCCTAAACTTGCTAAATAATTTCTTATTTCATCTGCTTTAGCAAAATCTTTTGATTTTTTAGCAAGTTTTCGTTCTTCAATTAATTTCTCAATTTTTTCATTAGTAATACTATCAGAAGTATTACCATTTTTTGTATAAATTAAACCTAAAATATCAATTAATTTATTTATTTTTTGAAAAATCGACTTTAAATTAGCTTTATTGTTCCGTTTTTCTCCTTTATTTTTAACTTTAAGCTCTGAATTTGCAAATTTGACTAATTCAAATATCACACCCATTGCTTCTGCTGTATTAAAATCATTTTCCATAGCTTGATGAAAACCTTTTTCATATGCTGCAAGCTGATTGAGTACTCTTTCATCACAAGTACTTTCATCTTTCATATTTTTTATTGCAAACTCTAAAGCATCAACACAATTTTTAATTTTATCTAGTCCATTTTTACTAGCTTCCATTAATTCACCGCTAAAATTTAATGGACTTCTATAATGTGCAGAAGCAAGCATGAAAAATCTTACAACATCATAACCATAAACTTCCCCAACATCTCTTAATGTTTTAAAGTTTCCTAGTGATTTAGACATTTTTTGATTATCTATATTTAGAAAGCTATTATGCATCCAATAATTAGAAAATTGTACTCCATTTACTGCTTCACTTTGTGCAATCTCATTTTCATGATGAGGAAATACTAAGTCTTCTCCTCCTGCATGAATATCAATTGTTTTTCCCAAGTATTTTTTACTCATAGCTGAACATTCAATATGCCACCCAGGACGTCCTTGACCCCAATGGCTTTCCCAATACGGTTCTCCATCTTTTTTTGGTTTCCATAATACAAAATCAAATGGATTTTTTTTTACATCTGCAATTTCAATCCTTGCTCCTGCTTCCAGTTCTTCTAATACTTTTTTAGACAGCTTTCCATATCCTTTAAAAGAATCTGTACTAAAATAAACTGTACCATCAACTTCATATGCAAATCCTTTTTCAATTAATTGTTCTATCATCCTTATAATTTCAGGCATTTCCTCTGTAACACGAGGATTGCAAGTAGCAGGATTAATGTTAAGATTTTTTGCATCTTTTAGTGTTTCTTTAATATAAAAATCTACTACCTCTTTAGTGCTTTTTCCTTCTTCATTAGCTTTTTTTATTATTTTATCATCCACATCAGTGAAATTTTGTACATAATTTACATCATATCCCACTGATTCAAAATATCGACGAACAACGTCAAAAAATATATATGGTCTTGCATTTCCAATATGAATTAAATTATAAACTGTAGGACCACATACGTACATTTTCACTTTATTTGGCTCAATAGGTATAAATTCCTCTTTTTGTTTTGTTAATGTATTATAAATTTTAATCACAACTTTATCCTTTCTAGTAATGTTATTGCGTATGCTGAAATTCCTTCTTCACTTCCTGTAAAACCCAATCCTTCTTCTGTAGTTGCTTTTATATTTATTTGGTCAACATTAAAATTTAAAGTTTTAGCTATGTTTTCTCTCATTATATTAATATATGGAAATAATTTGGGTTTTTGCGCAACTATAGTGGAATCAATATTATTTATACTAAAATGATTCTCTTTTAACAATTGTCCCACATGTTTTAATAATTCTAAACTTGATATTCCTTTATATTTATCATCAGTATCAGGAAAATGTGTACCTATATCTCCTAAGCTACTTGCCCCCAGCAAAGCATCCATTATAGCATGTAATAACACATCTGCATCAGAATGTCCAAGCAATCCTTTCATATATTCTATTGTTACACCTCCTAGAATTAATTTTCTATTTTCTGTAAGTTTATGAACATCATATCCCATTCCTATTCTCATTTTTATATCCTTTCATTTTAAGTCTATAAGTTTAAATTATAAAATATTTTGAACTTATTTACAAAATGCTATAAATTTTGGGTCGTAAATTAAATCCTGACATTTTAAAATATAATAATTCATGAACTAAAATCTAATTATGAACTTTACAAGTCAACTTGTTTATTACTATTTTGAAAATACATACGCTTTCCAACATATCTTCATCGAATGCCCAATCATCCTTTTTTGTACTTTGATACATTATCTTTTTCAGAGCAAATTCTTTTTCTATTTTATTATTAACAAATGAAATTACTCCATTTCCAATGATGCTTTTAAATTTTGCTGAAGTTGAACAAGCTGTTTCACCCACATTTAATTTGTAGTCTGTATCCATTTCAAAACCGACATTTTCATTTTTTTTAATTAAAGTTATTTTTCTACCTTCTTTAGCTGAATGAAAATATAATATAGTAGAATTGTCACAAACTGAATATCCAAAATTCATAGGTACAATATATACTTCATCTTTATCATAAAATCCAATTCTGCAACAAACGCACTCATCTATAATCTTAAAAATTTCTTTAATGTCTGTAACTTCTCTATCTTTTCTTCTCATAATAGCCTCCTAAATTTTATTATAGTAGTCGCACTTAAAACTCAAAAAATATACTGAGCCATATATTAATGGGTGCATAAACACCATCATTGTTTAGATCAAGGCTTACATCTAGTATTATATAAGTACTTTTACTATATATTTTTATAGCAAAAAAGACATATGTATTATATAAAATATATTATACTTCAATTTCTAACATATATTAATAATTTTATATAAAGGTATAACTTCTTAACAAAGATAACACTAAAACTTAAGTTAGTAGAATTTCATCACACATGTCTTTTTTTCTTATTCAATAAAAAAATATAAAAAAAAAGATAGAGTTTTGCTCTATCTTTTTTTACGACCCAGAAGGGACTCGAACCCTCGACCTCCGCCGTGACAGGGCGGCGTGCTAACCAACTGTACCACTGGGCCAAACCTTATTATCTTTACTTTTTGAATTTTATCATACTAAGGTTAACTTGTCAACCCACTAAATTATTTTAAGATAGAGTATTATCCTTTTATATTAAACAAAATTTACTAGTGGAAGGAAAAATATTAGAGTATTTTGCTAGTTGCATTTTATTAGATACATGTACATATTTCAACAGTTAAGCAATACAAAAACTTGAACTTTGAATAATATATATAGTTAATTTATCATATTATAGTGTTACCTCATTAATAATCATACATTTGAGATTATAAACAGGTTATATAAATAATTATACACGATAAATAGCATATAACATTATATTTATTATAGATAGGCTCTAAAAAAAAATTACTTTAGGCCCATTTCTAGCATCGAAAAATATTTTTAGATAAATTATGCAAGTTAATAATTATACAAAGTCAGACTTGTCATCTAGCTTTCATATCCTGAATAAAAATCTGGATACTTTAACTAATAGAACAATAAAAAAATCCTTGTAGAATAGATAAACATATGTCTTGTGCTAGTTATATAGCAAATATAATTTAAAATAGCAGTAACTAAATCGGTGATTTATTAGAATGTTTTTTTCAAAAAATAAAGCAATTTAGAAAAATAGAAACAAAATAAATTGTTTTTAACCTATGTATATCTTGTTTCTATATTCACTTTAGTTAAATAAATAATATAATGTTATGAACTTTTAAGCAATTACTTAGTTAATTCCAATAAAAAAACACCTATAATTCTTTATACTAGAATTATAGGTGTTCACTAACAGGGGCGACAGGACTTGAACCCACGACACTCGGTTTTGGAGACCGATGTTCTACCAACTGAACTACACCCCTATATTTATTATAAATCTCCCCGAGTAGGGTTCGAACCTACGACCCTTCGGTTAACAGCCGAATGCTCTGCCGCTGAGCTATCGAGGAATACTTTAATACTATAACAAAACATACAAATTATGTCAAGCCTTTTTATAAGATTTTTATAAAAATTTATTTTTTTATTCATGAATCACTGATTTAGGAACAACGTGACTAAATCTGTAATTCATGATACGGTAACATTATAATCACGTCTTGTACTCCAACATTTTCAATTAAAACTCTCTTCTATTATAATTATATACTCAAAATAATATTTCTTATCCATTCACTTAAGTTAGTTGAAGCTTTTTCAGCCACTTCAATTACCCAATCATTAGAATGTTTAGTTCGTTGTATTCCTGTTGCCATATTTGTCACGCAACATATAGAAAGCACTTTCATTCCTAAATGATTAGCTGCAATTGTTTCAGGTACTACCGACATTCCTACTGCATCTATGCCTAAATTTTTAAAGACTCGAATTTCTGCTGCAGTTTCATAATATGGTCCTGGAACCCATCCAAATACTCCCTGTTGCGGTTCGATTCTTAATCTATGAGCAATTTGTTTAGCTTTGTTTATATATTCTTTTGAATATGGCTCAGACATATCTACAAATCTTGGTCCAATCCTATTATCATTTGGGCCAATTAAGCAAGAATTCCCTCCTAAGTTTACAAAATCTGTTACAATAAATAAGGTACCAATACCTAAGTTATTGTTTATTCCCCCACATGAATTAATAAAAAAAATTGAGTCTATTCCTAATTGCTTCATTACATACACTGGATAAGTTACTTCTTTCAAGCCATATCCTTCATAATAAGGAAATCTACCTTGTAAAACACAAATATCAACATGCTGAATAGAACCAAATAATAATTTTACTTTTTTATCTGGTGTAACTTTAGGAAAATTAGGAATTTCACTACAATCAATTACTTCTTCTTTTTCCATTTTTTCTAATAATTTATTAAGGCCTGTTCCCAACATAATACCTATTCTTGGGGTTGATTTTATTCTTCTTTTTATATAAGTACTACTTTCTAATAGTTTCTGATACATTTTGTTAACTCCTTGCTTAAAATAATAGACGAGCGTATAAATGCTATCATTCATTATTTTATAAATTTTTCCTATAAATTAAAACCAACCCTTTTAAGGTTAATAACCCATCAAATTCTTGTATGACATTAGTACTTCCTTTAATTATTTTAGCTAAGCCTCCAGTTGCAATAACTTTCATTTTTTTGCAATTCATTTCTTCTTTTATCTTTTTGACAATATATTCTACCTGACCAATATACCCATAAACTATTCCTGCTTGCATACTTGTCACTGTATTTTTACAATCTAAAATACTTGTTGGTTTTTTTATTTCAATGTGTGGGAGTTGAGCAGCTCTTTGAACCATAACATCCGCACTAATACGAATTCCAGGAGTAATAACTCCTCCAATAAATTCATGTTTTTCATTAACAATATCATACGTTGTAGATGTTCCAAAATCAATTACAACACAAGGTCCACCGTATAACGTATCCCCTGCTACACTATTAACAATTCTATCACTTCCAACCATTTTAGGGCTATCAGTTCGTATAAATAATCCAGTTTTTAAACCAGCACCTACTATTAAAGGCCTTTTATTAAGATATCTTTTAATACTATTATTAAAAGAATACATTATATCTGGAACAACCGAAGATATTATTACACCTTCTATATCTTCTATATCAATATTTTTATTTCTAAGTAGTTCAAGTAACATAACACCATATTCATCAGAGGTTCTTGATACTTGTGTATTAATTCTAAAACTTGCAATAAGGTTCATCTCTTGCATTAATCCCATTACAATATTTGTATTACCGATATCCACTGTTAATAACATTTAAGTTTCCTCTTTCTTCCATCCGTTATAGTTGAATATAAAATAACATAAACGTTTTCAGTTATTTAAATACTTTTTTGCTTCTGTTAATATAATATCTGCTAATTCAATTTTCGACATTTTAGGATATAAAGCTATTTCATTATTTGAGTTAATAATACTTATAATATTTGTATCTACTCCAAATCCTGCTCCTTGTTCTGAAATATCATTTGCAACTATAAAATCCAAATTTTTCTTCACCAGCTTTTCTTTAGCATAGTCTATAAGATTTTCTGTTTCTGCCGCAAATCCAACTAAAACTTTTTCATTTTTTATTTTTCCTAAACTTTTTAATATATCTTTATTAGATACTAATTTTAAAGTTAAATTATTATCACTTTTTTTTATTTTTTCTTTATGTTCAATCTCTGGTCTATAATCTGCAACTGCTGCTGTTTTAATTATAATATCTGCTTTATCAAAATATTTGTGTGCTTGATTATACATTTCATTAGCTGTTTTTATATTTACTATTTTTACTAAACGTGGAGGTGTTAAATTAGTTGGTCCTGAAATTAAAATAACATTTGCTCCTCGATCCGCTGCAACTTGTGCAATAGAATATCCCATTTTACCTGTTGAATAGTTTGTAATATACCTCATAGGATCAATAGGTTCAATTGTAGGTCCTGCAGTTATTAAAATAGTTTTTCCCTTTAAATCTTGTTCTATATTAATCATGCTATTTATATAGTTATAAATTACATCTACAGAAGGTAACTTTCCCTTGCCAATATCTCCACAAGCCAACACTCCACTCGCAGGCTCAATAAATTTATAACCTTTTTCTTTTAAATATTTAATATTATCTTGCACTATATCATTCTCATACATTATTGTATTCATAGCTGGCGCAAAAATTTTTACGGCTTTTGTTGCCATTATTGTAGTAGACAAAATATCATCTGCTATACCATTTGCAACTTTACCAATAATATTAGCTGTAGCAGGTACTACAATTAACAAATCCGCACTTTTAGCTAATTCTATATGTTCCACTTGCCCTTTTATATGATTTTTAAATGTATCTTCCGCTACATAATTTTGAGAAATAATTTCAAACGTTATAGGATTTACAAATTTAGTAGCATTATTAGTCATTATAACTGTTATTTTATATCCATCTTTTTTTAATTTACTAACTAAATCTAAAGCTTTATATGTTGCTATTCCTCCTGAAATACCTAATAATATATGTTTTTTCATAAGTCACCTCTAAAACAATTTAAATTTAAATGCAGGTTTAAAAACTGTACAGATCGTCGTAACAATAATTCCTGCTACTATTGCTTCAGGTACTCCATTTATACCTATAATTCCAATTATAACTCTAAACAATGTTCCTACTTCAACCTGACTTGCTTGTGCAAATTCTTTTCCAAAAAATAAGTATATACAACTCATAACTAAAATGGTATTTGTTAAAGATCCTACTATGCCTGACGCTATAAAAGCTAACTTATTAGATTTTAATAGTTTATAAGTATAATAAGCTGCAACTCCTATCATTATCCTTGGTACAATTGCAATAAATAAACTCCATATATTACCCTGTATTCCCCCAATTGTAATAAATGGACTAAATACAAATGAAGTTACATTAGGTCTAATTGTTGCAACAATAACAGACATTACTCCAAAAGCTCCTCCTAATATCATTCCAGCTTTTAATCCTAAAACTATTGCGCCAATAATTACTGGTATGTGTACAGTTGTTGCATTTGTAAAACCCAGCGGAATAAATCCTAAAGGTGTAAAACTTAAAATAATTTCAATCGCTAATAAAACTCCTAAAAACGTTAAATATTTTGTATTCATTTTTCCCCCCTGCTATCACTCTTTTTTATAAGAAAAAGATAAGATTCTATATCTTTTATCTTAAAGATGTAATGCTTATAATAAGTTGCTTTCTATTATATCATAGATATAAAATTACTTCTATATTTTTATACTATATTGAAATTAAAATTTTTAATAATTAATCTATTGATAAGCTACATTTTCACTAATATTAAACTGCTTCATTATATCCTTTTCTTGATATAAATCCAATTTATTAAATTCACATAATCCTTTAATAAATATATAATCTATTGAATTTTTATTTATAATACACATTATATCTATAATTAAGTCTTTATCTCTTAACATAAACAAATTATTTTCTAAACTCTCCATTAGTATATTTTTAGGCAATTCTTTAAACTTATGCTCAAATTGTTTTATTTTTTGCTTAATTTTAATATTAGCTTTGTTAACATACCAATTAAACAAAATATTATCTATAGTATCTTGGTCATCATTATTAGTTTCTATAATAAATTTACCTCGCCATAATTTAATTATAGGTTCAATAACCTTTTCATCTTTTATAATTTCTATCTCGTAAGATTTACCTAAATACATAGCTTTATGAGATTGTGGAGAATTTTCTTCCTTTAAAACGTTATCATCTTGATCTGTATTTCCTTTTAATATTTTTATTATATTTGGAGCATCTTCTTTTAGTTTTTTTATAATTGCAAATATTGATGTACCTAAAGGAGCAATCACTGCTATCTCATTATTTTCTATTTGTATCAAAATATCATTTCTTTTATTATATTCAATAGTATAATAAATTTCATTACTATTATATTCAAAACTAAATTTCATCTATTTCTAGCAAGGATACTCCAACTTACATAAGTAGGAGAGGAAATTACATCCTGTAGTCCTTGCATCCTCCTTTCTGTTAATAAACCATTTATTTTGAATTCTTACTCTATTTAAAAATCTAGCATTTCTGTAACTCAGCCTATTTTTCTAGTGCGTCTATTTTGTCTGTAGGTTGATAATAAGTCCACTATATACTAAATATTGAGTTTTAAATTACTCTTTTAGATAATTATTTTAGGCACAATTTCTATGTGCTAATGAATTTATTAAAAGTCTTTAGCATTATATTCTTTACCTAAAATGAATATAGAAGCAAGATGTACAAATGCTAAAAATAATTTACCTAATTTATCATATCTTGTTGCTATTTTTCTGAACTGAATTGCGTTGTTTTTTTGAAAAAAGCATTCTACTGAATGACGTTCTTTATATACATGTTTATCTATTTTCAAAGTTTTTTTGCATTATGTTTAGGAGGTGTGCATATTAACCTCTAATTTTTTTATAAGCCTTTAATATTTTCTTCGTTCCATACGCTTTATCTTTTAAAATT
>MDSO01000167.1_pt1 | contig 9765 bp, 2 predicted proteins | sample 1005691 | NCBI WGS metagenome assembly MDSO01 (sample SAMN05526595, study PRJNA338239) | gut metagenome | isolation source: stomach gut content | host: Acanthurus sohal | place: Saudi Arabia: Red Sea | collected 2011-04 | reverse complement strand
AGCAAAGTGAAAAGAGAAGTAAAGGATGTGGTGACAACAGTTGTCGCAGTGTTTCAACCTTGGTCCGATAAATATTTTATAGCACCAATGATCAAAGAAAGTTCAGATCATGTTCCAACTTGGTTTTTAGGCGGTGAGTATCAAGTTGCAGGAACTCCAACTACGGAAAAAACAGCGGGGACATATATAACTACGGCGGAAGCGACCGAGCAACTGAAGGCTATCCATACAGCGATAACCACGTACAAACTATATGATAATGTACAAGATAACGGTGATCCTTATACTGAGCTAGACGATCTAATGGGCGAAATCGAAGCCGCAGACGACAACTTATCGGATTTCATAGACGACACATTAAATGAGAGAATCGAAACTATATTAGATGATATTCACAAAACTGGAACAGGTCAATTAAAAGATTCTGCTTATTTAACTCTACAAAAATTAATGTTCCATCTTGGCATGGCTACTGATGATAGCGGTACATTCACACTAGATACAGATCTAGATGAAAGTTTTGGTCTTCCGTATCAAGGTAATGAGACTTATGACGAGGCTGATCTTTCAACATTACGAGCAACGCCGACAGCTTCATTTGAGTTAGAAAAAAATGCTCAAGGAAATGATTGGGCTGACTTTATGGCAAATGGAAACGGAACAGATACTGCTCCAGAATCAAGAAAATTCCACAATGTTTCCGATGTTTATGGTATAAATTTAGCAAAAGCTGATACATGGGTAACTCAAGAAGAACACAATACTCTTTATACAGAAGCCAAAGAAGCTTACGAGTTCATTAAGACAATCGATGATCATACTGACGGCCAACCTGAATTAGTAGAATACAAAAAGACGACTACTTCAGCAATTCAAGAGCATATAGATGATTTAATCGAGGCGATCGAAAACTACGACGACGCAGCAGAAGATGGAAACTTAGAGGCGTTAAAAAAAGATTATGATAAATTGAAAGCTCAAGTTGGCCAAAAAGAGAATACTCCGAGTGGTGGATTGAAATATTTAGAACTTCCTACAATTAACAATGGTAAAATTGATACTGCACGAACTTTAGTATCGGCTAATAAAATAGCAATTTCAGATGAAGGTATTTTCAAAATTACTACCGAATCTATGACAGTCGACGAAAACCCATCCGGTAGTGCGGTAATCGAGCAAAAACAACTTTTTGTAGCAAATGACCATACGCACTGGGTAACTCCGGCCGAAGTAACTGCTCTTCAATCGCCGTTACAAATCGCTTCCGATCTTAAAAATTTATTGGATTTGGTTTACGATTTTGCGACACCAGGAGCTAAAGATTTCTCTAGTTTAACCACAGAGCAAAAAGCAACGTTCGCCGCATTTGGTAAAGTTTTCTATGAGGAAACCGAAAACGATGCCGCCTATTCTATATCCCCAATCACGGATAATTTAAAAGACGCTATCTATACTTTCGAAACAGCAGCCGAAAAAGAAGCGCTCGAGCCGACTCAATATACTACACCAAGATCAGAATTACGAACTCTTCTTTGGGGCGGTACAAATTCAGCAAGCCCAGCAGATAATTCCATAAGAAAAATTGTAAAAACTAAAGTTATCCCAGCTACAACTAACGGCGGAGAAGATACAGTTCACGTTTATTTAGCTGAAGATATAACTCCACCTGAAACTACTGGTACGCCAGGGCCAAGAACTCTTGTAGTATCAAAAGATAGTGGAGTAACTTTCGAAATCTTTAATGAATCTGATAATACATGGTCAAATGGCGGCTTACTTGTTGCTGGTACTAAATTTGGAACTAACGGAAAGCATTTAATCGGTGCAGCTACTAAATGGATAAGCCTAGACGCTTTAAAAACATACGGTAACGCAATCCTTGCAGCTGAAAAAACTTTGGCCGATAGTGTACCAACAGCAAAAGTAATTGCTAGTCCAGGAGCCAGTGCAACCGAGCCATCCGAAGACGCGGTAAAAATTGACGAGGCTAAACTTGTAACAGCCGACACGACAACGTACACAGCAATAAGCGAGTTGTCGACAGAAACGTTAAACGCAATCAAAGCAGGAACTTATTTTTCAAGTGCTAAAACAACTTTAGAGGGCGCAAAAACAACTTTTACAAATGCCCAAACAACGATTTCAGCTGACAGCGCTGTGGCCAAAGCTCAAAAGGCATTAGCTGACTTTAAAACAAAATTAGGAACAGCGAATGCAGGTGCAGACGGTTCGGATTCAAAAGCAAATGGCTATATAGTTGGAAATGCTACGGCGGGAGATGGAGACAAAATAATTGTTGCAGCAATTAAAAATAATGCTGGCAACGTAACTGGATATTTCCCAATCAACGTTCACCAATCCGAAGATGGAATAGCGAGAGCAGACAATAAAGGAATTTTAGATCTTGAAATTGCTAGCAGTGTGACTGATAAAAAAATAGACACATTTGTAAACAAGGCGACCATTACTGCGTTAAGCGATGCCTTTTTAGCTGTAGATAGCTTGATCACAAAAGTTGAGACAGACTTGGCTAGTGATACTGATAGATCAGCGATGATAGAAAACTTAAACGTAGGCGCAAAAGAAACTCCTTACTTAGAAACAACAACAGAATACACAACCCTAAAAGGTCTTATCGAGTCCTACTCACCAACAGAGTCTAAGGCCGGAGCTTATAAGACTGCAGTTGAAAACATAGCTCCGCCTACTGATAAAACTGGATTACTGGATTTACTTAAAAAGGACGTAATACCTGGCAGTGGAATTAGTGCAGACACAGATATTCCGTTAAAATTCGTAACGTCTGGCGACATTACTACTCTTGTATTCGATGAGTCAATAGCTCAATATTCATTAGATGGGTTATATAAAGCGAACGCCGACGGAACAGCAGTTAATCCTCAAGAGGATTTAGAGAACTCTCCGGCTAAATGGGTAAATCCAACATCAACTACAAACTTAATTAATGCCTTGAAAGCAATGAATACTCTTGTTACAGAAGCAAACGCTGTTACAAGTAGTTCGACTACTAATAATAAAGCTATGAAAGATCATATAGCAGCATTTATTTTAGATAACGATTACTTTACTAAAACGTCCAAATACACAGATCGTACAAATGCACTAAACGCATTTAAAGTTGGCACAGTAGAAGTTATTGATCATGAAGACTTAAGTGGTCTTGTTACTAAAGCAAAAAAACTTCTTTATGGAGAAGACGGAACAGTTGGTGGAACAAACAAAGATTTATTAATAAGTGCAATAGAAGGAAAAGATCTATTAACCTTAGATGAGCTGAAAGCCGCAGACAAAGACGGAACGGCTGGCCTAAGCGAAACAGAGATAGCTACATTAGGAACAACAGGTCAGTTAAAATATGTAACAGCAGACTATGCTAAAACATTAACCGATTCCATTACAGAAGGCGAAAACACAGAGCTAGATCAGGAGGGAAAAACAAAAGCTGCGAAAGCCTTAGCGGTGGCCATAAATAAATATGAAGCAGAATTGAAAACCATGGATATCACATCCGATAATCACGAGATCGCTTTGTATAATTCTTATGTTTCTATAAAGCCTGTATTATATTATACCGATAGTAAAGACGCAGAACAAAAAGTAATGTCGGATAATAAAAACGGTGCCAATACTGAAATTGGCAAAAAATGGTTAGCTCCAAAAGAATACGAAAAAGCTGACGAAACCTATACGGACATCGAATCACTCTTAGCAAATACTAGCCATACTAACGTAGCCAGATTTATAAACGACGCTTCCGACTTAATCGAGGACGCTCAAATCGTTGCTACCTACGAGCCTAAAGAAGGAACACTCGATCCAACTTTAGCCGCACAAATCGATACAGCACTTGGTAACTTGGCCAACGCGATCAACTCTTTAGCTTCTACTATCGGGGCCAATGAGTATATTGTCGAAGAGAATAAGGAATTAACCGAAAACAAAAACACTGTTAAAGACACCGAAAATATGATTTATCCTAGCTTCCTCTTAGGTACTGACATCGAAGGTTCGGACAGCGCCGACGACAACGATTTACTTCCAGACGCAGGTAAAAAATGGTTGCCTCCGGTCAAAATAAATGAAGCTAGATCAAGCATAAGCACAGCCCTAAATACTTATAAGAATAGACAATCTCTCGTTATAATAAATAACAAAACTACAGAATTAAACACCTTAGTATCCACTTTAAAATCTACCGCTCAATTCGGATCCAAAGGTATCTATGACGACGTAGCTAAGCATATCGAAAAATATCTTATCCTTATGACTGATGGTTTAGCTAAACAAAACGATACTACTGACAATAATGGAGTAATCACAACCTATTCAGAAATTATACCATTAGGCAAAATAAGCAGAGAGGAAAATGGAGAAGAAGTTTGGCCAATCAATTACTGGGCTTCACCAGAAGAATATATGGCTATCATGGCAGTGTATATGGAATGCGACAATATACTAGCAAACAAAGCGAATTTAGTAGATCGAAAAATAACGCTACCGCTAGCAGACTTGATAAATTACTATAGTAAAATCAAAACAGCCTTCGAAAATTTCTACGCTGTCGATATAACAGGGGCCAACATAGAAGGCAAAACATCCAAAGTCCAAACCGGTACTAAAGGCATATTAGACGGAGTTTTAACCGCCGAAATAACGAAGGCAGAAGCTCAAGTTAACGGCTTATGCTTTATTCTTGGGACAGAAATCGAAGGTTATACTGGTACATCGACTGTTGATGATCCATTAACCGAGTTCTACGTAAGTGCTAACGGATTAGATGTACCAGCTAATTACCGATGGTATGATTTAGCCGATGTCCAAACTTATGTTGATGCCATAAAATTAGCCAAAGAAACTAAACCAGCTACGCCAGAAATACTTAATAGCTTAAAAGACGCAATCGCAAATTTTGAAACTAAACTTCAACCAGTTTCTAGCGGAAACACAGATCCAGTAGCGCAAGAATTTTTAGCGGCTCAAACCAAAGCCAAAGCTGCTTTAAAAATCGCTTATAACTTAATCGGATTCACTTTCGATGAAGATTCCTATACAACTTCAGCAGACGTTGAGGACAATACAGAAGCAACTTTCGATGCTAATTTACAAGCACCAACTGGTATGACATTTAATTTCATAAAAGAAAGTGAATCAGGAAACGGAACGGATATATCAGAGATTAATTATTGGGTAGCCCCTGAGAAATTCGAAGAGTATAAAGAAAAACTGGCAGGATTTGTCAATTTAGCAAAAACAGCCGAAGATAAAGAGTCGTTAACAAAAATAATCACCGGCCTAACTTCAACAGTACATTCTTTGATGAATAGCGCTTATAGAATGGGCGTTGGATCCTTAGAAAATATGGCTATAGCAGAAAATGATTTAAGAAAGTTAGTAACCAAATGTTTATTCTTAAGAGACGGTAAAAAGCATGAAGATAACGATACTTATAACCCAATATTTGATGGTTCACCAGAAGATTCTCTTTATACAACTTATTGGCCAAATTTACATGCAGACGGATATATATTGTCCGCCAGTATGAATGGGCGAGATGTTTCTAAACAAGGCTATTGGGCTATGACTATGCTATATTACAACTTCTCGGCTAACTTAAATGCAGCCATGAATTTAGTGAATCGAATCACGGCTAAAGAAGGCGTTACTATTTCGAACGTTGAACAGATTATCGCTAACTTGAATAAAGTCTTGAATTATGTAGCTCCTAACGGTAAGCCGAGAATCGGTTCTTCGACTATTACGAGTGGTACGGACGAGAACAAAGTGGATAAAGCTAAAGAGAAAGCAGAATTGAGAGTTATTGTGGACCAAACTAAGATGTTGATATCCAAAGTAATAGAGACCGACCCAAGTAAGGGTGCTATCAGCGTAGACAACGGAGTTCAGTGGATTACTAATAAGGCCATTGGCAAAGTTGGTCCAGAAGGTAGCACTAAAGTAGCTAGCCAAAACTTTAAAGACAAAGCGCCTATGAAAAAATTACAAGAATTAATCGAAGCAGCAAATGTGAAACTTCGCAAACCAGTTAAAGCTGATTCAGATTTTAGCCATTCGGATTTAGACAAAGCCGTTGACGAATTTGAGGCCATAATTTCTGGTAACGAGTATAAATATACTCCGACTGCTGATGGATCTGAGCAAATAGTAGCTTATCACACTTATAAATACGGCGGAACCGGAATTAAAACGCCAGCTTTAGGGCAAGCGGTAGAGATTCTTGAAACTCGTGTCGCTGCAATGAAAGCTTTTATGACTAAGGTTAAACCAATAATTCTTACAACATCAACAGAGCAAATTAAAGATAACGCAGAGTACAAAGCTCTGGCTGAAGGTGCTTACTATATTAATATTCCGCATGGCCAAACTGAAAACACAACTTACAAGGCGTTGGAAACTGCGATATCAGATGTTGGAACAGCCATAAAAGGTATAACTAAAGATACTGTTATTGACACGACCCTTACTGGCGGATCCACCGATGGCGAAACTGTGCCAGATCTTGAAAATGGAAAAGTTAACAATGTACTTTCAAAATTAAATGCTGCGTTCGAAAAAGTAGCAGGCAAATTAGATATAGAGATTTCATTTGCATTTGGAGGAAAAAATCAAACGTTTAAATATTCTGGCGAAATGGGAGACGGAGTAAACAATGATGGATCAGTCGGCAATAGTGATGTCAGCGCAGACACAAGTGCACCACTTCAACAAAAAGTTACTGAAACAGGAACAGTTCAGCCAGGAGTAAATCTTGGAGATATGGCTACTAAAATTAAAAATTTATTTATGGCGAGTAATCGAGTTGTTATACCTTATGAGTCCGTAACCGATGTACCTCCGACTCAATCTGAGGTTGGTAAATCTGTGACGACAGGAATGATTAGTAACACAAAATTAATTGAAGAGATTGCAAAAATAATCAAGGCATGTGGAATTGAAAATGATGTTGTGGAAATCGAAGTAACTACCGAATTCCCTACGCCAGCTACGTTAGATAGAGAGGGTAAAGTGACTGAATCTAACGATTCTGCCGATATCGGAACGGTTTCAAGCGTAACGGGCGAGGCCGGAAAAAATACAGTATATAATGGATCGAATTTCAAGATTAAATTAACTGAAATGACAGATAGTGACTATTCAGCCGAAGCAGAGCCAGCAAATAGTTATGACTTTAATTTTGGTGAGGAAAATTCAGAAACCGGTTATGTAATCGTCGATGGTACAACATCGCTACATGTAGAAGTAGCTGCGCCGAAATTTAATTATTGGAATGATCTTGAGAAAATGGATATATTAAGAGCGGCGACAATACTTTATAGCAACCGTGGAAAATTAAGTGTTCACGCCGAGACCGGTTTAGATGAAGCTGGTATTAAAACTAAATTAGCAGCACAAATTACGGCTATGCTTACAGAAGCCGGATTTAGTAATATATCCGCTGAGATTAAGCCAGAAATCGTTGAGTCACCAAAAGATTCAGAAGATCAAAAAAGTCTTGCAGGTGGAGAGTTGCTAGATGAATTAGGTGAAAATCCAAAAGCTCCAGCAGAGAATAAATTTGCTGCAGGTAAGCAATTTAAATTTACTGTTTCGCTAATCGGTACACCTAAACCTACATTTACGCCAGAGGTAGATTTATTACCACAACCAGCTGCTCAACAAGAATTGGGAGCAAGAGTAAGTACGACTATCGAGTACAAATTATACGAAGAGTTTGGAACAGCGGACACGTATAAAGTAACCTTTATAGATAGTGGAGCACAAAGTAAAGCAAAGCCGGAAAAACACGATGCGTTTACAATAACAATTGCGGCGAATAACAGTCCGGATGTTAGTTCAGTGACTACACTAATGGACAAAATTAACGCAGGTGCTTTCTCAACGATCCAAGGAAATACCATTGCCGATAAACATGTAGCAGACACAGCGATAATGGCCACAGTAAACGAGCTATTAAAAGACCTTGATCTTACAGGTGTTTCGATTGAGATTATCGAAAGTGGCGATGGCTATCCAGCCGGAACAGGTGATTACGCATTCCAGATTAAAATTACAAAAGGAAAAGTAACCCAGTTATCTGATGAGATAAAAATAACCAATATACCAGAGCCAGCTGCAAAGGCGATGGCAACCTTCTATGAGCCGATCGAAGATGAGTATCTTCATTACATGGATACGGACGGCCAGGTTGAAGTAGAGCCGGATTTCGATTATTACTATGAAGCCGAGTTTGTGGAGGAGTTTGTAGCCGAGGAGTTTGAGGTAGAGGCCTTCGAAGAAATTTTCGAGGACGATTTGTCGAGTGATTTCGAGGTAGATTTCGAAGTAGATTTCGAGATAGATTTCGAGGGTGAAGAAGAAGAGTTACTGTTATTTTAATTTTGTAATTAGCCTCTCCTTTTAATTTTAGGAGAGGTGCTAGCTTTGGCCGACGGAATGAGAATGTGAACCTGCAAAAATTATAATTTACTTGAAAGTAACAAAAACTTGTATGCACGCTTTCGATCACCTTATATCCCACTTCTCTGTAATTTTGTAAAGTCGGAATGATCGCTTTCTCCCCTCCTACCCCCCCTCCCGGAGGGGGGTCCCGCTTCCCCGCAATTTTATAAAGACAGAAGGTGATCCCGCTTTCCCTCAATTTTGTTTTCTAGAGAAGTTGTTGCCGAGAGCTATCACTAGATGCGGAAGCAAGGTGTAACCCTGCAATTTTGTGAAGTCGGAGGGAAAAAGCGTGCTTTAAAATAAATTGTACTTGAAGTTTACAGTAAAAGTTGGTAAAATAGGGAAAACGCACAAAAGAAAGGTGATCACATGTCTTTAGAGTACAATAAAAAATTAATCCCAAACGCCCAAAAATTGCGAAATAATGAAACCAAGGAAGAAAAACGCTTGTGGTATAAATGTTTAAATCAATATGAACGCCCAATAAGATTTCAACGACAAAAAACTATTAATAATTATATAGTAGATTTCTATTGTCATAGAGCAAAGCTAGTCATAGAATTAGACGGCTCGCAACACCATACAGAAGAAGGAATAGAATCCGACGCAAAAAGAACTGCTATTTTAGAACAATATGGATTAGAAGTTATAAGATTTAGAAATGAAGATGTCATGAAAAACTTGGATGACGTGTGCTATGCGATTAACCAAAAAGTAATGGAAAGAATTTAAGATGCGCTTTTTACCCCTGGAAGTTATCATCAGATGACGGAAGAAAAATGTGACTCCGGAAAAAATTATAATTTACTTGGAAGCAATAAAAACTTGTATGCATGCTTTCTACCCGAGAAGTTATCAGTAAATGACGGAAGAAAAATGTGACTCCGGAAAAAATTATAATTTACTTGGAAGCAATAAAAACTTGTATGCACGCTTTCGATCACCTTATATCCCACTTCTCTGTAATTTTGTAAAGTCGGAATGATCGCTTTCTCCCCCCCTACCCCCCCTCCCGGAGGGGGGTCCCGCTTCCCTGCAATTTTGTAGTCTTGCTTCCTTGCAATCTTATGCATGATTTCCTGCAATTTTGTGAAGTTGGAGGGAGAAAGCGTGCTTTAAAGTCGCACTAACAACCTAAAAATTACCCCTTTCACCGATGAAGAGAACCCAATTAATTAGACAACTTTTGACAAGTACTGATTTCTATATTGAATAGGAGTCAGTCCGTTAAATTTTAATTTAATTCTGTTATTGTTATAATAATTGATATAGTCTTTAATTGCA
>MDSO01000166.1_pt1 | contig 9789 bp, 8 predicted proteins | sample 1005691 | NCBI WGS metagenome assembly MDSO01 (sample SAMN05526595, study PRJNA338239) | gut metagenome | isolation source: stomach gut content | host: Acanthurus sohal | place: Saudi Arabia: Red Sea | collected 2011-04 | reverse complement strand
ATTATACAATAGATGATTTATTGGCTAAAAAAATGTACTGTTTACTACCGTTAATAATTTTGCGGTATAGAAAAGAGTGTGCATCGATAGTAAATACTAAAAGTCAAGCTAAGAAGAAAAAGATACCGGATGAACTAGCCAAAAAATCCGAGGAGCTAAAAGCAACCATTCAAAGATTGACAGATGAAATAGAGAAATTATTTAAAAGTAAGTTAATTACAGAAGATGATATGCATATTATGCTATTAGCCATAGTAAATTTAACAGAATATCTAAATAAAAAATTTTTTAAGAACATTAAATTGAAAGAAGAGGTGCATGTTATGATAACCACGTTGTATGATCCAGCATTAGTAGAAAGAGGAAGAGCAGAAGGTAAAAAAGAAGGTAAAAAAGAAGGTGAAATAAAAGGCAAAATAGAAATTTTGTATATTGATATGAAAATGACTACTAGAGAAATTGCCAAAAGATTAAAAATACCAGTAGAAAAAGTAGAACACATAATTAAGAACGAATTAAATTTATAAGCATTCAATAATATTAAATTAAAAAAAGGTGCATGTTATGATAACCACGTTGTATGATCCAACATTAGTAGAAAAAGGAAGAGAAGAAGGAATAGAAATCGGCGAAAAAAGAGGTGAAATAAAAGGTGAAATAAAAGTATTGTATAAGCGTTTGAATATGAGTGCTAGAGAGATATCCAAGGATTTAAAGATACCGATAGAAAAAGTAGAACACATAATTAAGAACGAATTAAATTTATAAGCATTCAATAATATTAAATTAAAAAAAGGTGCATGTTATGATAACCACGTTGTATGATCCAGCGTTAGTAGAAAAAGGAATAGAAATTGGCGAAAAAAGAGGCGAAATAAAAGGTAAAAAAGAAGGTGAAATAAAAGGCAAAATAGAAATTTTGTATATTGATATGAAAATGAATACTATAGAAATTGCCAAAAGATTAAAAATACCAGTAGAAAAAGTAGAGCATATAATTAAGAACAAATTAAATTTATAAGCATTCAATAATATTAAATTAAAAAAAGGTGCATGTTATGATAACCACGTTGTATGATCCAGCATTAGTAGAAAAAGGAATAGAAATTGGCAAAAAAGAAGGTAAAAAAAAGGTAAAATTTTTATATATTGATATGAAAATGAATACTAGAGAAATTGCCAAAAGATTAAAAATACCAGTAGAAAAAGTAGAACACATAATTAAGAACGAATTAAATTTATAAGCATTCAACAATAGTAAAAAATTATGCATTGGCTGATATTACCGAAGTGATGGAATATGTAAAGCAAGTTTTTGCCAGATAGTCATTATAATAACCTAAAAAGTGGATTGTCTTTTGCGTCCACTTTTACATATTTAATAATATACCTTGCGAGTATTTATAAAAAAGCAGTATTATATTATACGGAAAGTATAAAGGTGGCTTTCTTTCGAGAAGAATATTTGAAAGGAGAAAATAGATGATAAGAACAGCTTTAGGAAAGACAGGTATGGAGGTATCAAAAATAATATATGGAGCCATCATCTCAAAGGATGATGGGCAAGAAAAGTCGGATGAATACGTAAGGTATGCGATAGAGAAAGGGGTAAATTATTTTGACATATCGCCGACGTATGGAGATTCGCAAGAGAAGTTAGGACAATCATTAAAAGGGTATAGAAAAGATATATATATAGCAGCGAAGACGAATAGGAGAAAAGGGGAAGAAGCAAAGAAGGAGATAGAGGAATCGTTAAGAGTATTGAACACAGATTATTTTGATGTTTATCAACTTCATAGCGTAATGAGTCCGGAAGACATGGAGAATAGTTTCAAAGAAGATGGAGTTATGCCGTTATTGATGAAGTATAAAGAGGAGGGGATAATAAAAAATATAGGAATAACGGTGCATAGTGAATACGCAGCATTAAGAGGGTTTGAATTATATGATTTTGATACATTATTATTTCCGACAAACTGGGGATTAAATATGGCTAGAGGATTTGGGGACAAGATACATCAGGTACAAAAAGAGAAAGGGTTTGGAATGCTAGGGATGAAATCGTTAATTCATAGGGCGTGGTTAAATCCAGAAGAGAAAGCAAAGTCTAGATTTCCGAAGTCATGGTGCAAGCCGATAACGGATGAGCCGGAGTTTGCGATAGCAGCGATGCGGTATGCTCAGAGCGTAATAGGGGCTAGTTCATTGGTACCGCCAGGGAACATAGAAAATTTTTCATTTTGTGTAGAAAATGTAGAACAGATAGCGCAACCTCTGACTGAATCGGATAGAGAATTATTAAATAGTAGAATAAAAGATACTTATGGGCATTTAATTTATGGTATTTAATTGATGTACATTTAATTGATGGCATTTAATTTATGGTATTTAATCGATGTACATTTAATTGACGGCATTTAATTGATAGGCATTTAATTGATGGCATTTAATTGATAGGCATTTAATTGATGGCATTTAATTGATGGGCATTTAATTGATGGGCATTTAATTGATGGCATTTAATTGATGGTATTTAATTGATGGGCATTTAATTGATGGGCATTTAATTGATGGCATTTAATTGATGGGCATTTAATTTATGGCATTTAATTGATGGGCATTTAATTTATTGCAAAGAATATAAAAATTAAGGAGAAGTATTATGATCAGATATGTGATGGTAGGATATGGGTGGCGAGCACAATTATTTTATGATTTAGCAAAGTATAGTCCGGACAAGTTTGAAGTAACGGCGGGTGTGGTAAGAAGCCAAGAGAGGATAGATCAGATCAAAAGAGAGCGAGGCATTTATGCTACGACAGACATGGATGAAGCTTTAAAAACTAATCCAGATTTTGTAGTGCTTTGTATTCCAAGAGCTATAATGAAAGATTATACAATTAAAATGATGGAAAAGGGTATTCCGGTTATGTGTGAGACACCGCCGGGGAAAAATGTAGAAGAGTTGAATGAATTATATAAGAAGCAGCAAGAGTTGAACGGCAAAGTTCAAGTATTAGAGCAGTATCATTTATGGCCATTTTATAAGGCTTTACAGAATATTGTTCTGAGCGGTTTAATTGGGCCAGTTCAAAATATCACCTTATCTGCTTTACATGGTTATCACGCAATTAGCATATTCAGAAAAATTTTAGGCCTAAAAATGGAGAACTGCACAATATTTGGCCAGCAGTTTATTAGTGAAGTAACCAAGACTAATTCGAGAGATGGATTTTCATATAATGGCGAAGTTTTGGAACAGAAGAGAGATTTAGTAACATTTTCATTTGATAATAATAAGGCAGCGATATTTGATTTTACTAGTCATCAATATTTTTCAACGATAAGAACTAGGAGGATTAATATACAGGGTGTTCGTGGGGAAATAAATGATATGACGGTAAGATATTTAAATAAAGATAATAAGCCGGTTCAGGAAGAGATCAATCAATATTATCTTGGATTAAATAACATAAGTGGGTGGTGTAATTATGGAGTGAGTTTAGGGGATAAAATATTATATGAGAATCCGACTATGCCGGCCAGACTAAATGATGATGAGATATCGGTAGCGGACAGCTTAATAAGGATGAAAGAATATTTAGAGAATGGAGCAGAAGAAGTTTATGCATTAAAAGATGGATTACAGGATGCGTATTTATCATTTTTAATGGAAGAATCTATAAGAGAGAATAGAATAATAAGAAGTGAAACGCAAAGTTGGGGATAATGTCAAAGTATTTATGTAAGAAGCGGGAAAAAAACTCCCGCTTTTTTATTATAGTTTGATAATTTCTAGATTTAACAATTTGGCTATTCGGATTATTTGATCTCTAACATTATCTCAAACTATTATAGGTCGATAACTTCTAAGTTTAATAATTTGGCTATTTGGATAAGTTGATTTCTAATATTGTTCTAAATTATTATAGTTCGATAACTTCTAGATTTAATAATTTGGCTATTTGGATCATTTGATCTCTAACGTCGTCCCAAACGATGCTGTAGTGATGAGGGATACCTTCTTGGATGATTGTGTCTACAGCTTCTTTTACAGGAGTATTTATTTTAACGACCGCCATGGTACCTTTGGTGTAACGGTCGGAATCGATAGCTTCACCTTTCATGATAAAGAGTTTGTATTTTCCATGGATATTACATAATCTTGAGATGGTAACAACGCCAGGTTTTAGAGCGCCCCAGAAAGCGGTACCTTGGCCGGCTAGAGGGTGATTAGCCATTACAGTTTGGTGATTTTTGTTGTAAAGAGATGGGGCAGCGTTTCCGCAATGCCAGAAAGTCATGGTATTGATAGTTGGATCTATATTAATCATGTCGGTTATAAAGGTTGGCTGATCAGTAAGTTGATTTTGAATAATGGCAGCGATCATGGCATCGATATCACCTTCGCAACCTACGTGGACACCGGAATCGGCCAATCTACCGAGGACAGCGCAAGGAGTAGTTTTAAGTTGGCCCATTTCTGGCCAGCATTTTATGGTAGCATAATTATAGGCGAAATCTTTTTGACTTTGTTTTAAGGCGAGATAAAGTCTTGAATGGTTATCCCAGTGTTCCTCTGGTATATCGCCCTGTTCAAAATTTTCTCTTACGAATGCTTTATCCTTTTCTACTTCGGCAGGGTCTAGTTGAGCCATTCTATCGAAGATTACTTTTAGGTCTGTTTCTTCCATGCGGATGCCGAAAGTTTTTCTAATTAAGGCTTCATTGAAAGCGGAATTATAGAAAGCGGTAGGACGGTAACCGTATAAGCCGAGATGAGTTTCTTTTAGGGCCTTAACAACTTTGTAAGCATCGACAAGAGTTTTGACTTTATTTGCGGCTGCATTTTCTTCTTTGGAGCCGTAAACGGTGTGATAAGGTAAATCCAATCTATTCAAAGAAGCTGCATTCATAGTTAAGGCTACGAGTGCGTTGGCATAGAGTCTATCATTTTTATTCCATTCTTCTTCATATGGTGCCCAAAGTAGTATGGGTACATTTAATCTTTCGGCCATGGCTATAGAAATGTCATCGCCGGTGAAAGCGCCATAAACCATGATAATCATATCCGGAGCAACTAGTTTTAGTTCGTCGATAGCTTGGTATGTTAGATCAGGAGAATTGATTATATAATTAATTTTTGTGACTTCTACACCGTTTAGGTTGGAATCTAGCCATTCGCCGTATTCTTTAAGTCTTCTAGTTGGTAATTCTTCTGGCCATCTTCCAGACATTGTTGTAATAAAACCTACTTTAAACATGAAACCATTCTCCTTTATATTAAAAAATTTTATTTTACTTTTACTCAATTTGCTGAGTTGAATAAACGAATAATGTCTTTAGAAAATAAAAATATATATCTTCTGTTAATAGATCAATGGATCTTTGAGAAATAGTAAATTTACGAATTTATTTTACTCGATTTTCTGAGTTGAATAAACGAATAATATCTTTAGAAAATAAAAATAAATAGATCAAAGGATCTTTAAGAAATAGTAAATTTACGAATTTATTTTACTCGATTTTCTGAACCGGATAAACGAATAATATCTTTTATGTCTTCTGTTAATAAGTCATTGGCTCTTTGTGAAATTTTAAATGAGTGACCGTTAGTTTCTTCAGCAAGAGCTTTAGCATAGTGTTCTACATATTTAAATCGGATATGAGTACCGAAGTTAATTTTGGCCACACCGAGGTCAATAGCTTTTTTGATAATTTCGTCTTTCATGCCAGTACAACCATGAAGAACTAAAGGTATATTAGTAAATTCACGAACTTTTTCTAGTACGTCTAATCTGATGTCTGGTTCGCCTTTGTAATAACCATGAGCGTTACCGATACCTATGGCTAAGGAGTCGGGGGTACAAAGATCCAAGAAACGTTTTACATCAGCAGGGTCTACGATATTTTTATTTTCTATGGCATCGCCCAAGGCATCTAATCTTAGAAGTTCACCTACTTCGGCTTCTACAGGGATGTTGAAACATCTACAAACATCTACGACTCTTTGAGTTAAAGCAGCATTTTCTTCGATGGGCAGTTCAGAGCCATCGATCATAATAGAAGTGCAACCATCTCGTAAACCTTCCATACAAATTTCGAAACTAGAACCATGATCTAAGTGAATAGCTACGGGAACCTTTACCTTATTGGCGCACCATTTTGCGACATTAACAAAAAAATCCTGACCTGAGTAAGCACCAGTAGCAACGTAGTGAGCTAAAATAATTGGAGATTTCATTTCTTCGGCTGCACGACAAATGGACCAAATAATGTCATAGTTTCCGCCCTGTGTATTTATAGCAGGAACAGCATACTTATTATCACGTGCAACTTCGAGCATTTCTTTAGATGTGACTAACATGAAATTCATTCCTCTCGATTGTAAATTTTTGTAAAATTTTAAAAAAATTTTGACTTATTTATTGTATCATGAAAATATTCTCTTGACAATCTTATTTTTTACGGCTATAATGAAAAATAATTTTAAACTATTGGTATAAAAAACCATATTTAAGGCAATAACTGTTACTGGAATTTCGAATGTCTTGTATTATTATAGCGAGACAAATAAAAATTTGATTTTTATTAAACTTTAAGCGTTTTGTTCTATTATAATTTGTCATGGCTTGAAGAAAAGAGCTTTAAAAATTATATTAGAAGAGAGTGTTTGGAATTTTTCAAATTTCAAATATTCTTAGAAAATAGGGAGTTAATCCTTGTTTTTTAAACATCAATATGCTATGGTGTGTTTTGTAACGCCCATGGCCTAAAAGAAAGGGTTTTTTGTAGAGTGAAAAAACTGATTATAATAGGAGCTGTGGCTGCAGGAACTTCGGCAGCAGCTAAGGCTAGGCGAAATAATGAAAATATTAGTATTACGGTCTATGATAAGGATTCTTTTATTTCATATTCTAATTGTGGAATGCCATATTATATTGGCGGAGAAGTGGATGATATTGACGAATTAACACCTCGGGATGTAAATTTCTTTAAGAAAAAGTATAATGTAGACATTCATATTAACACCGAAGTAATAGATATTAATCCGAGTAAAAAGATGCTGACAGTAAGAAATAATAAAACCAAAGTAGTAACGACTGACACTTATGATAAGTTGATCATAGCTACGGGGGCGACAGCGAAGATGCCTCTTAGTATTAGGGATGCTAGCCGAGAAAATGTTTTTTGTCTTAGAAGCATAAAAAATGCTCAGGATATAAAACATTATATAGAGGTTAGTCGAGCCAAGAAAGCTATAATAGTAGGCAGTGGATTTATAGGATTTGAGATGTATGAAAACCTGGTAAATTTAGGATTAGAAGTTACAATGCTAGAGTTATCGGACAAGATAACATCAATTTTAGATCCGGACATGTCCAAGTATTTAAGGACGACGTTAGAAAAAAAGGGAGTCAATATAAAAACAAGTGTGCAAGTCGAAGAAATATCGGACAACAGTTTAAAACTGAACACAGGAGAAATGCTAGATTTTGATTTAGTTATTTTTGCTGTAGGAGTTACTCCGAATGTTGAATTAGCCAAGATGGCAGGCATAAAGCTGGGCGAATTTGGAGCTATAAAAGTTGATAGATATATGAAAACTAATATAGAAGATATTTATGCGTGCGGAGATTGTATAGAGACATTTTCGTTAATAACGCAAAAACCAGTTTATCGGCCAATGGGAACGGTAGCGAATAAAACGGGTAGAATTGCAGGTGACGTTGTTACCGGCGGATCTTTAAGTTATCATGGTAATTTGGGCACGACAATTTTCAAAATTTTTAATTATGAAGTGGCCTGTACTGGACTGACAGAGACAGAGGCGATAAAGACAGGAATAGACATTGTATGTTGCCATAATATAAAACCCAATAAGCCCATTTATATGGGCGGAAAAGAAATGCTTATAAAAGCTATAGCGGATAAGACCTTTGGAAAATTAATCGGAGTACAAATTATTGGCGAAGAGGATGTAGATAAACGGATAGATGTTTTTGCTACGTTAATAACCTATGGGGCAAAAGTAGAAGAGTTATTTGAGTTGGATTTGGCATATTCGCCGCCATTTTCTACAACAAAAGGCCCCGTAAATTATACGGGAATGATTTTAAATAATGCTATGCACAAAGGTAGGCTACTGATAAGTGCAGATCAGTTGGATTTACGGCAAGAGGATATACAAATAATAGATACACGGTCTACAAAGGATTTTGATTCTAAGGGACATATACCCGGTGCGATAAATATACCGGTGGACAAATTAAGAGCGACTTTAAGTGAATTGGATAAAAACAAACCGATAGCAGTATATTGTAACAAGGGTGTAACTGGAAATGCTGCGCAAAATATTTTATTAAATTTTGGATTTAAGGAAGTGTTCAACGTTTCGGGTGGACACCGTTTTTACAATGAAACAAGATGAGCTAAATAACAATATTGATGAAAAAATAAAAAAGGCACAAGAGAAACAAAAAGCCAAACAACAACTTAAAGAAGCAGAAAAAGTTACAAAATCCAAAAAGCCACGCTCTGGTCCACCCTTTGATAGTCATTTAAGACTGTCAGTCTTTGGAACATATATACTCGTATTATTATTATTTTTCTCTATGTTCTTCGTGACAAAAATATGTATTGTTATAGCAGCTTGTATATTTTCAATAAGTTTTGTCAATTCAATTTGTGAGTATCTCAAGTTTAACTTTTTTGCAGAACATAATTTTTTATGTCTGTATTCAATTGTTATTGCAGTACCATTTTCTGCTCTTGTTTATAAGTTTATAGAGGCTCGCAATCGAGCAAAACAAGTATCTTTTGAAGTCGAACAAGAAAAAAATATTTCAAATCCACTTTTTGAACAAATGACTAAGCAAAACGAAACTATAAATTTAGCAATGAAAATGATGGCGGGTCAATATCAAAACACAATTGAAGAAGACTATAAAAAAGATGTTCAAAAAGAGTATAAAAAATATTATAATGAAGAATACGAAAAGAAAGTCAAAAAGTTAAAAGTAAATTACAAACTTTTAACTAAGGCTTTCCTAAACCAGGAATTTCAACCAAATAGGGCTAATAAATCTAGTTCGATTTTAAATCAAAAGGCTTCAGATTCAGAGATGGCAGTTTCGACTTTAAATCAATCGGTTCAGGATAGTATACAAGGAAAGGAACCAACAATTGATCTCGAGCAAGTGATAGATTTACTTAGCATACTAAATGATGAAATATTTAATATGAAACAATTTCTGAAGAAGCACAGTGAGGATTTTCGATTAAAATTTAAAAATCAAACTGATGCAGATTCGAATCAGCCGGTTCAGGTGAGTAAACCACAAGATGAATTAGAAGAACAAGTTGAAGATTTAAATCAACCATTTAAGACTATTGCATCAGATGAACCGAAAATCAATTTTGAGCAGGCTAAAGATTTAATTAATCCAATGTTCGAAGAGATTTATTCTATAAAACAATTTCTTGCGGAACTTAATCCGCAATATCGGCTAGAATTAGGATTAGATTCTGTTTCTAATCAATCAGTTCCAAATCAGCCGAGTCCAAGTCAACCGATTCTAAATCAGTCGGTTACGAATCAGTCGGATCCGAGTCAATCAGTTACGAGTCAGCCGGATTCGAGTCAGTCGGATCCAAATCAGTTGGATTCGAGTCAGTCAGTTACGAGTCAGCCGGATTCGAGTCAGTCGGATCCAAATCAGTCGGATTCGAGTCAGTCGGATCCAAATCAGTCGGATTCGAGTCAATCGGATCCAAATCAGTCGG
>MDSO01000165.1_pt1 | contig 9809 bp, 6 predicted proteins | sample 1005691 | NCBI WGS metagenome assembly MDSO01 (sample SAMN05526595, study PRJNA338239) | gut metagenome | isolation source: stomach gut content | host: Acanthurus sohal | place: Saudi Arabia: Red Sea | collected 2011-04 | reverse complement strand
TACAATCACGTTGTCAAAGTTCCGCTTTTTTCTCTCTATATAGTATTGACAAGTAAAAAGAAAAATATAATCACAGTTTAATTTTTTTATCTATTAAGCGGATGATCGTTCTATTATATCTTTTAGTTATATTATATCATATCCATATTTTGGATACTATATACATATTATAGAATATACAATAGTTTATTATAAAATTATTTTAAATTCTCTACTCTTGAAATAAAGTGTAGAATATTGACTATAGCTTAAAATTATTATGTATATTGAAAGTTATGTTCTTTTTATATATATTTATAATATGCCTTTAATATTCATTTTTCACAAAAAAAACAATAATTATTAAAAGGGACAAGAAAATAATAAAAAAGGACAGCTAAAAAGCATGTCCTCTTTAAAATATTATTTATTTTGGGTAATAGCTGCCTGAGCTGCTGCTAACCTAGCAATTGGAACTCTGAAAGGAGAGCAAGAAACATAATTTAATCCTATTTTCTGACAGAATTCTATAGTAGAAGGATCCCCACCATGCTCGCCACAAATACCTAATTTAATATTTGGTCTAGTTTGGCGACCTTTGGTTACGGCCATTTCAACCAATTGACCAACACCAGCTTGATCTAGCTTAGCAAAAGGATCTGATTCATAGATACCTTTTTCATAGTAATCTTCTAAGAACTTACCGGCATCATCTCTAGAGAATCCGAAAGTCATCTGAGTTAAATCGTTTGTACCGAATGAGAAAAAGGCTGCTTCTTCTGCGATTTGATCGGCTAAAAGGGCTGCTCTTGGAATTTCTATCATAGTACCAACTAAATAATCTAATTGGATACCTTCTTTTTCAATAGTTTCGTCCGCAGCTTTAACGATAATATCTTTAACATATTCTAATTCTTTTTTATCACCAACAAGAGGAATCATAATTTCTGGAACTATATTATAATTTTGTGCTCTCTTAACAGCGATGGCCGCTTCAATGATAGCTCTAGCTTGCATATCAGCAATTTCTGGATAAGAAACAGATAATCTACAGCCACGGTGACCCATCATCGGGTTAAATTCATGCAGGCTATCTATAGTAGCTTGTAAAGTTTCATAGGATTCACCAATCTCTTTTGCTATTTCTTCTATATCTGCTTTTTCGGTTGGTAAAAATTCATGCAGAGGAGGATCTAGTAATCTAACAGTAACCGGTCTTTCACCCATAGCTTCGTAAATACCAATGAAGTCACCTTTTTGAAGAGGTAGTAAATCTTTAAGGGCAGCTTTTCTTTCGTCAACTTCTTTAGCAACGATCATTTTTCTAACCTTTTTAATTCTATCTTCATCAAAGAACATATGTTCTGTACGGCAAAGGCCAATACCCTCGGCACCAAATTCTACAGCTTTTCTAGCGTCGGCTGGAGTATCTGCATTAGTTCTAACTTTCATAGTTCTATATTGGTCAGCCCATTGCATAAATTTCTCAAATTCACCGCTAATTTCTGCTTCAACAGTTTTGATTTGTTCTCCATAGATGTTTCCGGTAGAACCGTCTAGAGAAATATAATCTCCTTCTTTATAAGTTTTACCATCTAAAGTGAAAGTTTTATCGTGTTCATTGATTTTTATTTCGCCACATCCGGATACGCAACAAGTACCCATACCACGAGCTACAACGGCCGCATGGCTGGTCATACCACCTCTTACGGTTAAAATACCTTTAGATGCATGCATACCCTCGATATCTTCTGGAGAAGTTTCTAATCTAGTTAAGATAACATCCTCGCCTTTACTTGCTGCAACCTTAGCGTCTTCGGCTGTAAAATAAACTTTACCTGTAGCTGCACCAGGAGATGCTGGTAATCCTTTTCCAATCGGCTTAGCTTGCTTTAATGCTGCAGGGTCGAACGTTGGATGAAGAAGCTGGTCTAATTGTTTCGGCTCAACTCTAAGCACAGCTTCTTTTTCTGTAATCATACCTTCTTTAACAAGTTCTACAGCAATCTTTAAAGCGGATGCAGCTGTTCTCTTACCATTTCTTGTTTGTAAGAAGTAAAGTTTTTTATCCTCTACTGTAAACTCCATATCCTGCATATCTTTATAGTGATCTTCTAACTTGTTTGCTATGGCCATAAACTCTTTATATACTTCTGGCATATCTTGCTCTAAATGGCTAATAGGTTGTGGTGTTCTAACTCCTGCCACAACGTCTTCACCTTGAGCGTTGATTAGATATTCTCCATAAATTAGTTTTTCACCTGTAGATGGATTTCTAGTGAAGGCTACTCCTGTTCCGGATGTGTCACCCATATTTCCAAATACCATCATTTGTACGTTAACTGCTGTTCCCCAGTCAGATGGAATATCATTCATTCTACGATAAGAAATTGCTCTAGAATTCATCCAAGATCTGAATACGGCCTTAACTGCTTCTAATAGCTGAACTTCTGGATCTTGTGGGAAATCTTTTCCTAATTCCTTTTTATAGAACTCTTTAAATTTTAATACCATTTCTTTTAAATCATCTGCATCTAAATCTGTGTCTAAATGAACGCCCTTTTTCTCTTTAAGTTCGTCGATTATAACTTCAAATCTAGACTTAGGTAGCTCCATAACAACATCCGAAAACATTTGTATAAATCTTCTATATGAGTCATAGGCAAATCTCGGATTTCCTGTTTTCTTTGCTAATCCTTCTACAGATACGTCTGTTAATCCAAGATTTAATACTGTATCCATCATACCTGGCATAGATATTCTAGCTCCTGAACGAACGGATACTAATAATGGATTTTGTGTATCACCAAATTTTTTGCCTGAAATCTCTTCTAAATTAGCCAATGAGGATTTTATTTGTCCTATTATTTCGTCAGACAAGTTTTTGTCATTTTTATAATAGTTCGTACAAGCTTCTGTCGTAACAATAAAGCCTTGTGGAATTGGAAGTCCAAGTTTAGTCATTTCGCAAAGGTTTGCACCCTTTCCGCCTAGAAGATTTTTATTCATATCTCCTTCTTTAAACATATAGACCCATTTATGTGCCATGTTATTATACCTCCATTGAAATTAAATTTTTTTGTCGCTCTCTATTATAACAAATAACTTTACTTTGTCTAGGCTCAATTCTTATATAAATTCATTAAAAATCTATTTTTTGCGAAATATAGTTTACAATCTCATCAATTTTAACCCGATCTTGCTTCATAGAATCTCTATCCCTAATGGTTACACACTGATCCTCTTTGGATTCGAAATCGTAAGTGATACATAATGGCGTTCCAATTTCGTCTTGTCTTCTATATCTTTTACCAATAGATCCGGCCTCATCATATTCAGCATTGAAGTGATGGGCTATTTTGCTATACACTTCCATAGCTTCTGTAGAAAGCTTCTTGGACAACGGTAATACAGCCGCCTTAACTGGCGCCAAAGCAGGATGGAATTTAAAAATATTTCTAGTTTCGCCATCCTCTAACGTTTCCTCACAATAAGCTTCGCATAAGAAGGCTAGTGTAACACGGTCAGCACCGAGAGATGGCTCTATACAATACGGAATGTACTTTTCGTTGGTTGTTGGATCAAAATAATTCATGTCTTCACCGGAATATTCCATATGTTGCTTTAGATCGTAATCCGTTCTACTGGCTATCCCCCAAAGCTCTCCCCAACCGAAAGGAAATTTAAATTCTATATCACTTGTTGCATTGCTATAATGGGATAGCTCTTCTTTTTCATGATCTCGCATACGTATGCTATCTTGACTTATACCTAAATTTAAAAGCCAATTTTTACACGTTTCTTTTAATGTTACAAACCAGTCTAATTCACTACCGGGTTTGCAAAAAAATTCTAACTCCATTTGTTCAAATTCTCTAGTTCTAAAAATAAAATTGCCGGGTGTTATCTCGTTTCTAAAGGATTTACCAATTTGTCCTATTCCAAAAGGAATTTTTTTACGAGATGTTCTCTGAACGTTTTTAAAGTTAACAAATATACCTTGTGCAGTTTCCGGCCTTAAATAAACAGTATTCTTAGAGTCTTCTGTAACACCCTGAAAGGTCTTAAACATTAGATTAAATTGTCTTATATCCGTAAAGTCATGTCCGTGACATGATGGGCATTCAATGTTATGTTCGGATATATAATTTTGCATTTTTTCGTTAGACCAGCCGTCCACTATCTCTTCTATATCATTAGCTTTCATATAGTCTTCTATAAGTTTATCGGCTCTAAATCTTTCCTTACATAATTTACAATCCATTAAAGGATCGGAAAATCCACCTAAGTGGCCACTAGCTTTCCAGGTCATAGGATTCATCAATATTGCGCAGTCTACACCTACGTTTAATGGATTTTCTTGAATGAATTTTTTCCACCAAGCCTTTTTTATATTATTTTTTAGTTCCACGCCTAAAGGCCCATAATCCCAAGTGTTAGCTAAACCACCATAAATTTCAGATCCGGGATATACAAATCCTCTAGACTTTGCTATAGCAACAATTTCTTGCATTGTCTTTTCCATAATATTTCAACCTCTTTCATAAAAAAAAAAGACCTTCTGTCATAGACAAAAAATCTTCTCGTCTTACTTAAATTTAACAAAGCTTATACTCTATGTCAAGGATTCTATCAAGGATAATAAATAATTAAATCAAACAGTTCATTCTCAGGCCATTCACTAAATATTAGCTGCTCATTTGTATCTTGTGGATTTTCTTCAAAATATTCTTTGATTATCAAATAATCCTTTTCAGATTCTATAGTATAATGAAGTTTATTTTCTATACTATTATCCCAATATTCTAAATTTTTCTCTTGCATCTGTTTTTTAAATTTTTCTATCACTTCTCTATTTGTAGCATTCGCTTCAATACTATAATTCATAAAATTATCCATAGGTGCTACAGGTGGCGATTCCTGAATAGATCTTGTAATTATCTGTTCAGAAGGGTTAATAGGGTAATCATCAGTATGTTTATACGTAAACATATCTGGAATTGCTACAGGAGTCATATGAGTTTTATTGGGATCTTGATTAAAGTAAACACTAACTCCAACTATACCTATTATAAAAATGCTAGCAGCGGATAAATAATATTTATTATATAGAATATGTTTGATGTTTTTTTGATCTTTAATATTTGTAATACTTTTATCTTTGTGTATCGTTTGCGAATTTATCGTTTGTAAATGTATCTTTTGCATAAGTGCATCATGGAAATTATTAGGTAATTCTATTTCATTTAACATAGTAAAGTTTGCTAACTGCTCTTTTATTTCCAACATCATTTTCAAATCATTTTGACAATTTGTACAAGTTTTTAAATGCTTTTCTATTTCTAGTTTTTGAGGTAAATCCATTTCTTCATCTACGTATAAAGATAACTGTTCTAAGTCGCATCGCATTATAACCCCCCCTCTCTATTAATATGACGCCAAAAACTTCGATAAGGTTCCTTGTCTTGTTGTAAAATGTTTTTTAGAGCCGTTCTGGCCCTAAATAATCTCGATTTAACCGTCCCTAATGATATGTTTTGATCTGCTGCTATTTCTTCATAGGTTAGTTCTTTTACATCCTTTAAGATTATTATAGAACTATGCTCCTTTTTTAATTCATCTAATGCTACTTTCAGTATCCTTATGCGTTCTGCATCCTCTACTTGTTTTTCTATGTTGATTTTTTTATCTTCTATTTCTAGTACCCAGTCCTCATTTTGATGTATAGAAAGTGTCTTTTTATTTTTTTCCTTCCTTAATATATCCAAACATTGATTTGTAGCTATTCTGTATACCCAGGTACTAAATTTAGATTTGTTTTCAAAATTTTTTATTTGTTTCCACACTTTTATACAAACATCTTGTGCCGCATCAAAGGCATCCGCTTCATTTTTTAATACATTAAAACAAATGCTATAAATTGTATGTTCATAATTCTTTATCAGTATCTCAAAAGCCTCTACGTCTCCGTTTTGGGCTTGTTTAATTAAAAAACCCTCGTCCATAAATTCCTCCATTCGATGGTTAAAAGTGCTAAAAACCAACTTATATTAGATATCCAATCCTAAAATGTTTTTATTGAAATCTTTTATTGGAATCGGCTTAGAAAAATAATATCCCTGCACCATATCGCAATCTGTAGATTTTAGAAAATCTAATTGTTCCTTGGTTTCTACGCCCTCTACTACTACGGTTATACTTAATTTTTTTAACATATTTATGATATTCTCTATAACAATATGACTTTTCCTATTATTAACATCTAAACTAAAAAAGCTCTTATCTAGTTTTATTATGCTTACATCAAAATCTTTTAAAAATCCTAATGAAGAATAGCCATAACCAAAATCATCTATAGCTACTTCTATATCACTATCTTTAAAACTTTTCAGCATATTGATAAATCTTAACTCATTTTCTAGGATAGTACTTTCTGTTATTTCAACTTCTATATACTTTGGATCCACGTTATATGTTGCTAAAATATTATTGATCTCTTGAGGAAAATTCGGATTATCTAAATGTACTCTAGAGAAATTTACGGAAATCGGCAAAGGAGTTATCCCAACATCGGCCCAAGCATTAATTAATTTACAAACTTCACTGAGCATATATTTATCTAATCTAGTAATAAAACCGTTGTTCTCGAATAAAGGAATAAACTCATCCGGAAAAAACACGTTTCCATCATCGTCTATCCATCGAACTAAGGCTTCTGCACCAACGGCTTTCTCTGTAATAGTATTGTATTTCGGTTGGAGTACTACCTTAAATTCTTTATTTTCAAGAGCTGTTTTCATTTTATTAGTAATAGCTGTAGCCTTTAGCATATTTTTTTTGAATTTTTCGTCATAGTCACAAAAATATAAATTTTTAGTTGCTTTGGCTTTTTGATGTGCTATATTTACATTAGCAATAATTTTAGCTATATCAGTGTCTTCTCTTTCAATTATATATCTACCGTACAAAATTTTGATATCATGCGATGGAATTATGGATACAGCTTCTTTAAATTTATTACTATTTAAATTCGGATCATCCTTTAATTCTTCAAAAATTTCGCTAGGACCTAATAGTAAAAATTCGTCTACATCTACTTTGGCACAAAAATAATTTTCTACATCCTGATTATGTACAACCTCAGCTAATGCACGCAGCACTTCATTACCTGTTTCGTATCCGTAAAGTTCATTTATAGATTTAAAATTCAAAATGTCTAATTTAATTATACTAAATTCTTTATCTTTATTATTCGCTAAAAGTCGTACAGCTTCTATTTTAAATTTTACTAAATTTGGTAGACCAGTCAATTCATCGTAATAAGCTAACATGTGAATTGCGTCATAAGTATTTTTTTGTTTTAAACAGCTCATTATAACTAATAAGATTAAAAAAAGCACTATACTAGAAGTCAGTATATTTGTTTCATTCATAATATCATAAGTCAAATTATTAATTGTTCTTTCTGGTACAATATTAAATATAGACCATTGATTAAAGCTTAGGGGTTGAAGTTGCCCAACCTTAATATTTTTTTCTAATGCTATTTGATCCATTGTGGTTAAAATACTCATGGGTTTTCTATCAATAATGTTTTGTAAAACTTTATTGGTTAAATCGGGATCTTCTAAAACTTCGAGTAAATTTTCTGCTGGCATATAATCTTCGGACATATTTTCAATTATTATATCTCCATTGTTATCAACTATTAAAATATGACCATTCTCAAACGGTACAGAGAACTTTTTTATAAAGTGAGAAATAGTATATTCTCCAATAACATATCCTTCTGTATTTTGATTTGTAATGATAGGAGCTATCAATAAAAGCACTTCTTCATTTAAAACCTCTGACATAACAGGCTTAGAAATATAATATTCATTTTTTAAAGTATTTTTTACTTTTTGTAAAGTCTGCTCATTCACTGTATAAGGCTCGTTCGTCTTCAGTAAAGTTCCATGTCCATTATGATCAATAATATATATATTGTTCATTGAAGATATGGATTTAAATATATTTGCATATTCTGATATAACAAATGAATCTACATTCTCACTTGCAGAAGCCAACGATATAGATAATAAATTTATTAATTCCATATTAGAATCTATAGTGTCGTTTAACTCACTTTGCTGTTGTAAGGTTATCTCGTTTAATGTATTAACTGATAGTTTCTGTAATTCATCAGTGATTATAAAATTATGACGCATGGTAGCAAAAATAGTAAATATTATAGTGAAAATCACACCCAGTAATAAAATTATATTGTGTTTTTGATTATCCATAAATCCCCTCCTACATTTATAGTTAAACTTTTTATAGAGTATAACATAAAATGTAGAATGATTCAATATTAGTTTGACAAATATTCCAGCGGATAATATATATTACCTTCTATGTCTTTGAAAACCTCAATGGTATTTAGAATTTCAGAATCAATTATATTTTTAACATAAATATCCTGCACATAATATATATCATTATAGATATATGCTGGCACCGTGTACGCTATTTTACTGGATTGATCTTCAGCGGTATTATCGGATAGTTGATGTAAAAAGATATCTTCATTCCATAATTTTTTGGCCAACTTAGTCAAATCTTCATTAATCGAAATTCTAAAATCATCTTCTTTGCCGTAATCTCGATTGTCTACATCGGTATATAAAATGGCTTTAATCCTCGGATATTCTTTTAGCATGTCTGCATAAAAAAAGTTTAAGTTCTCCATAGTCTCTGCAATTGTATAAGTTAAATCCACGCTAGAGTAATGAGATATAGCTAGGCCGGAAAACATTAAGGGCTTTTTTTCCTGAAAAGATTTATACCATACGTCTAGTTGCGTTTTTAGCCTATTATAATCTATCTGAATGTTGTTTTCATATTTAGGCATATATAAATTTAAGCCGATCCAATCTACATACTCATCTCCCGGATAAAAAATTAAAGCATCCTCAATGTTGTTGTAATCAACACTATAAACAAAAACCGTATTTGGTATGTGTTCTTTTATTATATTATAGGTTTCTATATACGAATCTTTGTACTTTTGCGGATCTGTAATTTCTTTTCCACTAAGAGGGTAAAGTTCTAAAAATATTGGAATATTAAACATCCTTTTCATGTCCCCAATTAAATAATAGAAGTCACTAATTTTTTCACTAAATAAAAATTTAAAATAAGGCGTTTGTTTATTTGCTATACATTTTAAAATTTCAGTCGGAGTAATAGAATTCGGTTTAGTGTAGTGAAATACTTTAAAGGCTAAATCCGTTTCTAAACTATTAATGAAATCCTGTTCACTAATATCCTGATTACCCATGTAAGCACCGAGATAAACGCCCTCGTAGGGTTCATACTTACCTAGGGCAAAATCGCTATCTAAAATTAACGTTACTTCCGTTTCCTTAAATATATAATCTATATTCATTGTTTTGGACAATAAGTCAGACATTTCCTCAATCAAAGGATTACCTATCTGATTTGTTTCTGTACAACCTGCTAAGGGCAAAGTTGCAAGGCTCAAAATAGCTAAAATATGTTTTTTCATATTACTTTCACCACATTTCTTAATATACTAGCCAAGGATCAATGTATATATCAATGATCTATATTTGGCCAATCTTGTTTAAGATTATAGCCCAGGATCAAGGTAGAATTAATGATCTATCATTTGGCCAATCTTGTCTAAGATTGTAGCCCAGGATCAATGTAGAATTAATGATCTATCATTTGGCCAATCTTGTCTAAGATTGTAGCCCAGGATCAAGGCAGAATTAATAACCTATCATTTGGCCAATCTTTTCTAAGATTGTAGCCCAGGATCAAGG
>MDSO01000164.1_pt1 | contig 9811 bp, 10 predicted proteins | sample 1005691 | NCBI WGS metagenome assembly MDSO01 (sample SAMN05526595, study PRJNA338239) | gut metagenome | isolation source: stomach gut content | host: Acanthurus sohal | place: Saudi Arabia: Red Sea | collected 2011-04 | reverse complement strand
ACTAAAAGATATAATAGAACGATCATCCGCTTAATAGATAAAAAAATTAAACTGTGATTATATTTTTCTTTTTACTTGTCAATACTATATAGAGAGAAAAAAGCGGAACTTTGACAACGTGATTGTATCGCCTAAGTTAGGAAGGAACATATGTATTTTGCGGAAGATTTTATTGAAAGAATAAGAATACAAACAGACATCGTCTCTATTATTTCTGAGTATACTAACTTAATAAAAAGAGGAACATATGCATATGTGGGTAAATGCCCATTTCATAATGAGAAAACACCATCTTTTTCAATAAGTCAGGATAAACAAATGTATTATTGTTTCGGATGTGGAGCGGGTGGAAATGTAATAACTTTTGTAATGGAGAAAGAAAATTTATCTTTTGGCGAGACTATAGAATATTTAGCCACAAAAGCTAATATTCCTCTTGAATATGATAATAGTAACAAAAACCATAACCGTGAAGCTTTTTTTAAAAAGGATACTATGTTTGAATTTTATAGAAAAGCGGCACGTTTTTATTATTATAATTTAGTGCACAATATCCCTGAATATGTGAAACAATATCTTGCACATAGAAAAATTAATGAACACACAATAAAGAAATTTGGGCTAGGTTTTGCTCCAGATTCTTTTAATGCATTATATAATTATTTAAAATCAGAGGGTGCAACGGACCAAATTCTAGTAGAAAGCGGTCTTTGTGCTATTAGCTCTAAAACTAAACAAATTTATGATAAATTTAGAAATAGATTAATATTTCCGATTATAAGTCCAACGAAAAAGGTAATAGCATTCGGTGGTCGAGTTTTCGGAAATGAGAATCCTAAATATTTAAATTCTCCTGAAAACTTAATCTTCCATAAAGGTAATAATCTATATGGCTTACATTTAGCCAAAAAGCAAAACCATGATTACTATATTTTAGTGGAAGGATATATGGATGTCATTGCTCTTCACATGGCAAATTTTTCTAATGCTATAGCATCCCTAGGTACCGCCTTTACTTCGGATCAAGCAAAGCTATTACATCGATATACTAATGATGTGGTTATAATTTATGATAGTGATGCCGCCGGTCAAAAGGCTAGCCTGAAAGCAAGTAAAATTTTAAGATCAGAAGGTTTTAATGTAAAAATTTTAGAACTTATAGGTGCTAAAGATCCGGATGAGTTTATAAATAGGTATGGTCCGAAACAATTGCGTCAGGCTATAGATAGCTCTCATAGTGATGTTTGGCATGAAATTATTAAAATTCAATCCTTATACGATTTAAATAATGTTTATGAAAAACTTAAATTTTTAGAAGAAGTTTCTTTTATTCTTGCCAATTTAACGAACTCTATAGAACAAGAACTCTATATCAGCGAAGTTTCTTTAAAGTTTAGCATCGAAAAGTCGGCGATAACAAACGAAATGAAGAAAAAAATTGTTCAAAATACCAAAGATAATGAAATTGTCTATAAAAACCATTCTAAGAAAAATGATATTGAAGTTGATTTATTATCTGTGCTATATCACAACCCTACTATATATGATGACATTTCCGGATTTGTATTTCCAGAATTATTTACTGAAGGGGTAAAACGAAATATAGCTTACCATTTATGTAATAAAGAAACAATAGATACAGATTTATTGATTAAACAATACCCTAATGTAGACGACCAAAAAATTATCTCATCTATTATAGTTGGTGAAGATCTTAGATATAGAGAAATATCTATTTTAAGTAAAATGATTAGCGGGACCATTAAAAATCTTACGGAATCTTATCATGCAAATATAATGCGTGTTTCCAATAATCCACAAGAGCTACAATATGCAACTAATCTTAAAAATAATTTAAATCGTTTAATCGAGTTGAATATTGTTCCAAAAAATGGTTAAAATAGTAGACGATGAAAGGAATGTGAGAATATTGAAAGATGAACTACAACAGCAGCAAAAAATGACATTTAAGATTAGACTAGACCAACTTTTAGTTTTAGCTAAGGATAAAAATGGAGTGTTAGAGCAAAAGGACATAACAGACGCATTTTTGGACTTAGAATTAGAGCCTACCAAAATTGAGCAAGTATATGAATTTTTAGAGGCTCAGAGTATTGATATTATAGGGGAACTTTCGAGTATCGAAAATAATACTCTAAATGAAGATATCATAGACTTTACTTTGCCCGAAGGAGTAAGTATAGATGACCCTGTTAGGATGTATCTTAAAGAGATAGGTAAAGTACCACTCCTTTCCGCTGATGATGAAATTAAGCTAGCAAAACGCATGGAATCTGGCGATGGAGAAGCTAGAAAGCGCCTTGCGGAAGCTAATCTTAGGTTAGTAGTTAGTATAGCAAAAAGATATGTCGGTCGAGGAATGTTGTTTTTAGATTTAATTCAAGAAGGGAATTTAGGATTAATTAAGGCTGTTGAAAAGTTTGATTATACAAAGGGCTATAAATTTAGTACCTATGCAACTTGGTGGATTAGACAAGCAATTACAAGAGCAATTGCAGACCAAGCTAGAACAATTCGAATTCCTGTTCATATGGTAGAAACGATAAATAAATTAGTTAGAATACAAAGACAACTTTTACAAGAATTAGGCCGAGATCCTCAACCAGAAGAAATAGCAAAAGAAATGGAATTAAGCGTTGGTAAAGTAAGAGAAATAATGAAAATTTCTCAAGAGCCTGTTGCTCTAGAAACACCTATAGGAGAAGAAGAAGACACCAATTTAGGCGATTTTTTAGCCGATGAAGATGCCCCAGCTCCGGCGGAGGCTGCAGCCTTTACTTTGTTAAAAGAACAGTTAATAGAGGTCCTAGATACACTTACTGATAGAGAACAAAAAGTATTAAAACTAAGATTTGGTCTAGACGATGGCCGTGCTAGAACTCTTGAAGAAGTCGGCAGAGAATTTAATGTAACTCGTGAGCGTATAAGACAAATAGAAGCAAAAGCTCTTAGAAAACTTAGACATCCTAGCCGTAGTAAAAAGTTACGAGATTATTTAGAATAAAATGAGGAGTTACATCTTAACTTCTCTTTTTTAAAGTTAAGCTAAGAAAGTGAGTGTCATGACCAAAAGATTATTAACAATAGCAAATTTAGTACAAAAAAATTCTCGGGTGGCTGATATTGGTACAGATCACGGATTTGTACCAAAATATTTGATAGATCAAAATATAGCTAGTTTTGTTTTAGCATGCGATATCAATCTCGGCCCCCTAGAAAGAGCTAAGAACTTTATCGGCCTAAATAGTAATATCGAGATTAGGCAAAGCGACGGGCTAGCTAATATAAAAAAAGAAGATAATATAGATACTATAATTATTTCTGGTATGGGTGGGCATTTAATTACAAATATATTGGCCAAAAATTTTCATACTACCCAATCCATAAAACAACTTATACTTTCTCCACACAATGCACAAAATAGCGTTAGAAAATTTCTTCATAACTCAAATTTTAAAATTATAAACGAAATTTTCTTAAAAGATATGTCTAAATTCTATGTTATAATAATAGCAGAAAAAGGATCCGAATCATATAATAATGAATATGAATATGAATATGGTCGATTTAATATTAAAAAGTTAAATTTAGCTTTTCAAGAATTTGTAAACCATAGAAAAATAATCCTAACCGGTATATTAAATAATTTGGATCCGTCTTCTACCAGATATGCTATAGTAAATAAGGAACTGGAGGACTTAAAATGTATACTTTAGGAAATGTACTAGAAATTTTAGATGAACTGGCCCCTATTGAGTTGGCTGAAGAGTGGGATAACGTGGGCATTTTAATTGGATCCAAAAGCGATAGTGTAAGCAAAATTATGTGTGCTTTAGATTTAAACGAGGATATAGCCGACGAAGCTATTACTTTAGGCGTAGATTGTATAGTAACGCATCATCCATATATTTTTATGGGTATTAAAAAAATAAATTATTCTGAAGCTACTGGAAAGGTTTTACGCAAATTAATAAAAAATGATATAGGGCTAATATCAATGCACACTAACCTAGATAAAACAAAAGATGGTATAAACGATGTAATCTGTAAGGGCTTAGGTGTCGAAATAATAGATGTAGATAATTTTTTAAGATGGGGGAAAATTATTCCAAGTACATTAGAGGAATTTATAATAAAAGTCAAGAAATTTTTTGATATTGATCTATTAAGAGTAGTAGGGGATAAAAAAGGAAAGATAAAAACTATTTCAGTGTGTTCAGGTAGCGGTTCAGAATTTTTAAATCAGGCCGCCACCGTGAGTGATGTATATATTACAGGAGACCTAAAATTTCATGAAGCACAGGGAGCGATTAACAAAGGTTTAGTAGTATTAGATATTGGACACTACAATAGCGAAAAAATAATTATTCCGTATCTTGTAGACTATTTAAAATCAAAATTACAAATTGACATAATTAATACGAATATTTGTGCGGAAGTGTTTCAAACAGTGTAATCAGGTCACTGTTCTAAGGGGGAAAAGTATGGAGACTTACTTTGATTTAGTAAAGGAAAAATATTATAATAAAGATGTATGTGCTTTTAAAGGCACAAAAGGTTTAATTGAATTAAATTCTAAGATTGATGAAATGGATGTAATGCCAATATTTTTAAAAGATAAAGATGGTATGAGAATATTTGAACGAACTTGTACATTTTTAATGATTGTAGCAACCAAGTTATTGTTTAACGAACAAATTGTGATTAATCATCACATGTCGGGAGGATATTTCGGAGAGTTTGTCGACTCAAGTTTTAATGTGTCGAATAACATTGGAGCAATTAAAGCAAAGATGCTAGAATTAGTTGAACAAAATTTACCGATAAACAAAAAAGTTTTACCTGTTGGCAAAGCTATAGATTTTTTTGAAAGTATGGGTATGCTAGACAAAAGCGAGTTAATCAAATATAGAAGGACATCCACAATAAATACTTATATATTAGAGGGTGTAAGAGATTATTTTTATGGTTATATGCTCCCTAATACTGGATGTATTAAAGTATTTGATTTATATGCATATGGACATGGCTTTATGCTATCATTTCCAGATAAAAAGGATCCGACAAAGTTAGCTCAGAAAAAAGACGAACCAAAATTATTTGAGGTATTTACAGAAGCTAAACAATGGGCTAGGATTTTAGGAGTGGATACTGTAGCGAAGCTAAACCAAAAAGTAGTATCAGATGAGATAGCAGATTTAATTAGGATGCAGGAAGCATTACATGAAAAGAAAATTGCCAAAATTGCTGATAACATTGCATCATATGGTACTAAAAAAGTTATTTTAATAGCAGGGCCGTCTTCATCGGGTAAAACTACGTTTTCGAAACGATTATGTGTTCAGTTAAAGGTTAATGGGATGACTCCTGTTTTAATTTCCATGGATAACTATTTTGTAAATCGAGAATTTACTCCTGTGGATGAGAATGGAGATTTGGATTTTGACGACATTGCAGCCTTAGACACTAAATTATTCAATATTCATTTAAAAGATTTAGTAGAAGGGAAAGAAGTGGAAATACCTAGTTTTAACTTTAAACTAGGTAAACGAGAATATAAGGAAGATTTTGTAAAGTTAAACGATGGTGATGTTTTAGTTATCGAGGGGATACATGCCCTTAATGAAAAAATTAGTTCTAGCATAGAAAAAGATAAGAAGTATAAAGTTTATGTTAGTGCTTTAACTCAGTTAAATATTGATAATCATAATCGAATTCCGACAACAGATACTAGACTTATGCGCAGAATGATTCGAGATAATACGTACAGAGGTATTAGCCCTGAAGTTACACTATCTATGTGGCCGTCAGTTAGACGTGGTGAAGAGAAGAATATTTTTCCTTTCCAAGAAGAGGCTGATGTTATGTTTAATAGTGTCCTTATTTATGAATTAGCTGTATTAAAACAAAAGGCTGAAGCATTACTTTTTAGTATCAGTAGAAGTTCTCCTTATTTTGATGAATCCAAACGATTATTAAAATTTTTAGAATATTTCTTAGGTATAGATACTAATGAAATTCCATGCAATTCACTTCTTAGAGAATTTATTGGTGGTAGTTGCCTAGAGTAAGCACGCTAAAGAGGATACGATTTTTGTCGTATCTTTTTTTTTTCAGTCTACTTAATTTTACAAATTATACGAATATTATGGTATACAATAAATAAAACGGATAACGAGGGCAATTATGCAAATTATTTATATTGATATATTATTTACGATTAACTTTATTATGGACATTTTTATATTTTTTACTGGGAGCTTACTATACAAAAGGGTGCCTTTTAAAAAATTAGTGTTGGCTAGTACCGCCGCAGCAATATTATCTTGTCTGGTGGTAATGTTTCCGAATTTAGAAAAGCTTTCTTTTAATTTATATTATATATTCCTTCCCTGTATTCCTATAATTTTATTATACGGAACAAAAAATTTTTTTAAGGTATATTTAATCAATTTTTTTTGTGCCTGTATGATAGGTGGAGTTGCTTTTAACGTTTATTTTTATAGTGCTACTATGCTAGGTAGTAAAGCATCTTTTATCTTAACTATATTATGTGGGGCGATCATTTCTTTTCTAACGTATTATTTTTTAATTGCCATGAGAAAAAAGTTTTTACTTATCATTGGTGAAGCTTTTATTTCATTTGAGTTATTCGGAAATACAGTTAATCTAAAAGGTATAATTGATACAGGCAATATGCTTTATACAGCTTTTAGCAAAGAACCTGTAGTAATTGTAGCTTTAAGTAAAGTGAAAAAGTATTTAGGCCCAGAATTATTAAAATTTGTGGACGAAATTGATACTGGAAAAGAATCTCTAAAGATGTTAGACAAAATTTCTCTTATACCATTTAACAGTGTCGGGTGCAAGAGTGGATTAATTGTAGGAATAAAAGTTATGAATGTAACAGTAAAACGAGGAACCAAAAAATATGTACATAGGAATGCAATAATAGGACTGTCATCGGAGCTTTTTAAAGAAGATATTAATGTGCTTATACATCCAGATTTGGTAAATTAGGAGGCGATTTATGTGGGTATTTTTAACAAAATGGTGAATATTGCTCAAGATACGTATTTCAAAGTACTGCGAAATCAAGTAGGGCAAATTCATTATATCGGGGGGAGTGAAGTTCTACCGGCTCCACTAAGCAAGGAGGAAGAGAACGAACTTTTAATACAAATGATAGAGTACCCTGATAATGATGAAAAAATTAATGAAATTAAAAAAATATTAATAGAAAGAAACTTAAGATTAGTAGTTTACATCGCAAAAAAATTTGAAAATACTAATAAGGGTATGGAAGATTTGATTTCCATTGGTTCTATTGGTTTGATCAAGGCTATAAACACTTTTAAGCCTGATAAAAAAATTAAACTAGCAACATATGCATCTAGATGTATTGAAAACGAGATTTTAATGGACATACGTCGGACCAATAAACTAAAAGTAGAAGTTTCTATTGACGAGCCGTTAAATACGGATTGGGATGGTAATGAACTATTATTATCCGATATATTAGGTACTGATTTTGATTCTGTGTATAGAAATATAGAAGATGAGGTTGACAAGGCTCTTTTGAATACAGCATTAAATCAACTTACTTCTAGAGAAAGAGAAATTGTAGAGCTGCGCTATGGATTTAAAAATGAAGGAAAAGAAAAAACTCAAAAAGAAGTTGCTGATATGCTAGGCATCTCACAGTCATATATATCAAGGCTTGAGAAGAAAATCATTGGTCGGTTAAAAAAAGAAATGAAAAAAATGAGCTAAAACATGTATAATTTATATTCAGGTGGGTATCCTATATCTAAGGCTGATAAGACAACTTTTAAGGAATGACTAGGAGGATTCTACATGGCAATTAATAAAGTTGAGATTTGTGGTGTTAATACCGCTAAATTACCCACCCTAACGAATCAAACAAAAGAGCGATTATTCAAGCTTATTTTACTTGGTAATACAGATGCTCGCCAAGAATATATTGTTGGCAATTTAAGACTTGTACTTAGTGTAATTCAGCGATTTAATAATCGGGGGGAACATGTAGATGATTTATTTCAGGTAGGGTGCATTGGTCTTATTAAGGCGATTGATAATTTTGACACTACTCAAGGAGTAAAGTTTTCCACCTACGCAGTACCTATGATTATAGGAGAAATTAGAAGATACTTAAGAGACAATAATGCAATTAGAGTAAGTCGGTCACTAAGAGATACGGCATATAAAGCTTTACAAGTCAAAGAAAAATTATTAAGACAAAATTCTAAAGAACCGACTATTGAGGAAATTGCTGAAGTACTAGAAATTGCTACAGAAAATATTGTATTTGCTTTAGATGCTATACAGGACCCGATCTCACTATTCGAACCTGTCTACCATGACGATGGTGATGCTTTATTTATTATGGATCAAGTTAGTGATGAAAAATCTCAAGATGATATTTGGCTAGAAAATATTGCATTAAAAGAAGCAATGAAAAGATTAAATGATAGAGAGAAACATATTTTGACATTGCGTTTTTTTGCTGGTAAAACTCAAATGGAAGTAGCTGATGAAATTGGGATTTCTCAAGCTCAAGTTTCGAGACTTGAAAAAACTGCTCTAAAACATATGAAAAAGTATATTTAAGACAAGTAAAGAATATAGTAGTTATAAGGGGGGTAACGCTATGATTATGAGGATGGGGAGCATGCACCGCAAAGAAGTTATTAATATCTTAAATGGTGTTAAATTAGGCTATATTTGCGATGCAGAAGTTGAATCTAGTACTGGACACGTTACGGCACTTGTTGTTCCAGGCCCTGCAAAAGTAATGGGGATTTTTGGAAGAGAATATGAATGGGTCATACCGTGGGAAAATATAAGACAGATCGGTAAAGATACTATCTTAGTAGAGGTACCTGATAATGAACAACCAAGAAGATGACTTTGTCCCTTTTCAGAGTCATTTTGATTTTTTATATGGGAGGGATAGGAAATGTTAGAAATAGAAGATATATTATTGTGGATAAATAATCCCCATAATTTAAATGAATTAGGATGGTGCTATTATTACAGTAAGGGAGTAGCGCAGGATTTTGCTATGGCAGCCATGCTATTTGAAAAAGCAGCAGAAGCAGGATTTGCTTATGCTCAATATAATTTAGCAAAGTGTTATGCCGCTGGAGATGGTGTAGAAGCAAATTTAGAAAAAGCTTTTTATTGGTTTAAACAAGCCGCTGAACAAGGTGACGCATACGCACAAAATAAAATAGGTTGGTGCTATGAAAACGGCAATGGTGTAGAAAAAGATCTTGAAAAATCCTTAGAATGGTATACCAAAGCAGCGGAGCAAGGTGATGAAATAGCACAATATAATCTTGGTGTACATTATTCGAATACAGAAGGTTTGGATCATGATTTAGAAAAAGCAGAGGAATGGTATAAAAAAGCTGCTGATCAAGGTCACTTAGATGCACAATACAAATTAGAGGATTTAAGAATTGGCATGGGCTTATTTGATTCTTGGATATAGGACCCCATTATATAAAATTGAGAACTAAAAATTAAAAATGGCTAATCACAAATAATAGTTAGTGCCGGGTAAATGGATATTATTTAAGAAAGGAAAAATTGGGACGATTAAATTTTTTCTCAATTTTTTCTATACTACTCTTGACAATATAGACAAACTATGCTATAATACGACTATATTTGGAGAAATACCCAAGAGGTCGAAGGGGCTCCCCTGGAAAGGGAGTAGGTCGTGAAAGCGATGCGAGGGTTCGAATCCCTCTTTCTCCGTTTT
>MDSO01000163.1_pt1 | contig 9846 bp, 7 predicted proteins | sample 1005691 | NCBI WGS metagenome assembly MDSO01 (sample SAMN05526595, study PRJNA338239) | gut metagenome | isolation source: stomach gut content | host: Acanthurus sohal | place: Saudi Arabia: Red Sea | collected 2011-04 | reverse complement strand
TTTATGTGTTAAGAGCCACCCACTTCCACCATCAATCACTTATGGTGTACGACCCTCAAGAGGTCTAGTCGTTGAAGTTTCTCCTGTTTAGAGCTTACCTGCTCATTGCCCATTTCTGTGATACTTAGGATTTAACCATATACCATCCAATCAATTTTTTCTGCTTTCGCAACTAAAATATTTATCCGTTTAAAGTGATAATATTATTTCACGTTTAGTTATGTTTCATACTTGCGTTGTAGTTTGATTAGCTTTAGGGGTTCCAAGCAATTCAAGTGGTATATTGCAACGGTTGAACCGTTGTCTACGTACTAGTTTCCCAATACGCTTACTGGATTAAGGGAGCTTTCATCCCACAACAGTGGCTTTTCTCGCCCTTATCCTATAAGAAATCTTTTCTAAATGTTTCTTACTGAACCTCCCACCCCTTTAGATGTAGTTGGAGGTTGTTGTTCACAATAAGACGCTACTCCTATTGTAGTTCTCTTGGTGGATATTACTCCTAAATGGAGTAAATTTACCTTGAACTTCTTTAGCTTTCACTAAAGCACAGACTATATCTTCTTCTTCACCATTACGTGTTAAGAGCCACCCACTTCCACCATCAATCACTTATGGTGTACGACCCTCAAGAGGTCTAGTCGTTGAAGTTTCTCCTATTTAGAGCTTACCTGCTCATTGCCCATTTCTGTGATACTTAGGATTTAACCATATACCATCCAATCAATTTTTTCTGCTTTCGCAACTAAAATATTTATCCACTTAAAGTGGTAATATTATTTCACGTTTAGTTATGTTTCATACTTGCGTTGTAGTTTGATTGGCTTTAGGGGTTCCAAGCAATTCAAGTGGTATATTGCAACGGTCGAACCGTTGTCTACGTACTAGTTTCCCAATACGCTTACTAGAATTGAGGAGGCTTTCATCCCACAGCAGTGGCTTTTCACGCCCTCATCCTATAACTTCTTTATTAGTAATTGAAGCATCAGCTACTATAATTTTAAAACTAATTTTTTGTTTTAAGTATGGTGGAAATTCTTCATAAATATTTTTAATTATAATATTTATTATTTCTTTTAAAAATTCTACCCCTGCAATATCACCTGTTATTTCATCAATCATAATAATAATAGTTTTAAAGTTTTTAACAAAATCTTCTGCTTTCTTTAAAATAATTTTATTTTCTATCTCATTATAAATACTTTGAAATATTTTAGTTAAATGTCTCGCAGTTGTCTTCCCTGCATTAATTTGTTTTAACGATTGTATAGAAGCAGTTGCTATTATTTTATTACTTTTATTATTTTTTATTATAGAATTAATATTTTCACACAAAAGATTTAATACTCCTTTTGTGGGGGTATCTTTAACTTTATATAAAGTGTCTGTTAACGGTTCTATGCTTATGCTGTTGCTTATATCACATCCATTTTTTGTAAGATACACAGCTTCTTTATCATATAAATTCCCATTTTTGTCACAAAATTTGTGTCGTATATCTTGATTAACTTGTAATCTAGGACTTAAATATAAAAAAATATATCCGTCATTTTGATTTTTTAAATAGTCCACTATAGCTGTTGTTTTACCAATTCCAGCATTACCAGTTAAAAATAATATTGAACTAGAAGGATCTTTTAAATTATTAGTTATACGCTGTGCATGTTCATTTCTAAACGATTTATTATTATGCCATCCAGCAGTGTTTTGATAATCATCATAAATTTCTTCAAAAGTAATTTCATTGACTTTCTCAGATAAGTTTTCAAATTTTTCAAATATTGAATTATCTATTTTAAAAAATTTCATAAAATTTTGTCTCATAATTCTATAAGTCATTTTTTGTTTATCTTCATAATTACTATTAATATGCATTAAATCCATATCCGCATAAAGACTACCATATTGTTTTAATATATCAAGTTGATTGCTATTTAAATTAGTAGTACAAAGTTCTTTATCCGTATAACCTACTACACAAGTTGAATTTAAATTTTTAATATCAATCTTATTTTTATTTATTAAAAACTCTATAAAACTATCTGCATAACTTCCTGCTTGTATCATTTTAGATAATGGCTTATCTTTAATTCCTTCACCTAGTAAATAATTTCCTACAGAATTTTGAATATTTATATCTATTTCATCAACATTATCAATAGATAAATTACTAAAAGTACTTTTTTTCATAAAATTATTACTTCTTTGTTCTAATATATTTTTAAGACTTTCCATATTATATAAATCATTAATTTGCATAATGTTAATGGAGTTATCAACAACACATAAATGATATTTATTTCTAACCGAAATCAAAATTATACTATCTGCATTTATAAACTTTCCTTTTTTAGAATACTTATCTAATTCTTTTTCAGTTATATCTATATTTAGTTGAAGTTTCAGCTCATTCTTTATATATTCATCTTGTTCTTCCTTTAGCTTTTGTTCTTCAAAAACTTTCAAAAAATTAGCTTGAAAATATTCTAATTTATATGGCCTACCATTTGTTTTGGCTAATATCCATTCTTCAAAAAAGTTAGAGCCACTTAAAAGTCCTTTAAATAAAAAATAGTCTATATATTCACACCCTTTTGTAAAATCTATATCATAGTTTTTACATTTTTTATATAAAAACTTTTTAGCATAACTATCATGTGATAAATAACTTTTTACTCTATCCGACAAGTTATCTTGCATATTACTTAAAATTCCCATATTAAATCCTAATTCAAATACAAATCCTAAAAAAAGCATTTTATTTCCTCACATCTATTATTTTTTTTACATTTATCAAATATGCTAACATATTAAAACTAAAATTCCTCTTATCAACTATAAATTCTACTATACTTTTAGTGCCAACACCATTATCATTAAGCAATCTTTCATATGGATTAACTTTTATTGTTCTTTTTTGATCTGATTCATATCTTGCATAATGTAACATTACAAGAACTTCTGTAATCATTTTTTTTGTCTTAGATGAAATAATTAATCCATTAAGAATGTTTTTGTTTAAGTTATTATCATTATAAATATTTTGTAAAGTAGAATAAATTATTACAGCTTTATATTTAGTATCTTTAATGTTTACAGATTTTCCAGAATATAAATTTAAAATACTTCTAATTGTTGGATTGTTATTGTTAAGATTTTCATCTAAATGTTGTGTATCATCAATGTAAAAAGCTTCTAATAAATTTTTAGAATATAAATCAATAGCTGAATAAGTCTCAAAGTATAATGGATATAAATTTAAATCTTTTTTATTTTTTATGATATTTTCAATAATTTCTTTGTTCATGAAATATAGATTCTGTTCTGTTTTATTTATATCTAAATTACTTGAATATGGTGATTTCACAATATATATAATATTTTTATATTTCATTTTATATAATTCTTGTATAATATCATGAATAATAGTAGGTTTATCAAATATTTCTTCGTTACTATAATAATCTGCAAAAGTTTTCCAACTGTCACAAATTATTTCTCCATTTATTGATTTATCAAATAAAATCACCTCGCCTAGTATTAATTTTATCTCCTGATTAATATTTTTATTTATTGAATTATCAGTCGCTCTACTTGTAACCACAATTATAGCAGTTTGTTCTAACTCTATTTGTACATTTTCAAAATTTTTTATCACTCTATTATATAAAGATGAAAGTGCATTTTTTTTAACAAAATTCTTTGTATTATCAAAAGTAAATCCCTGAGACATAGATCTATAATCTGTCCCAAATACATGTTCCATAGTTTTACTAATACTGCGCATTAACTCACCAACTTTTGGAGCTTGAATATATTGATTTGTTGAATGTAATCTTAAAAAAGGTACATATAAGTCTTTTTTATTTTCTATATCTAAATTTTTTAAAGTTTTATTAACAAACAAATAAACCAATGTTAAATATAACATAAGTTTTATAATAAAAGTATTTTCTGTTAATTTCTCATCTAAAAAGTTATATGAAATTCTTATATGATACGCATCATTAAAGCCTTCCAAAACAGGTATTGGTTTTGATTTTTTAGGATATAAAATTATAGGTAAAATTAATTTTTCTGATAAATCATACTTAATTGTTGTTCTTTCTTGTTCATAATTTTTAGAAAGTATTTTAGTTTCAATAGTTATTTTAAAGGGAACATTTAGTAAATTATTTTCTAAGTTATTATCGCTATCCACAATTGAAATGTACTTTAAATAATGCGTTCCATAGTTTTCCTTAACTAATTTTTGAAATACACTATTTTCACCTAAAATACTTGTAAAATCTTTACTAGATGTTAAAATTCCTCTATATAATATGATGTTTTTTATATACTCTGAATAGTTCAAGGTTCTTACTTTTAATTCATTAATTAATATTTTTTTCATTGCTTCTATCATATTAATTTTTTCTGATGATAAATATCTGTCAGCAAATTTATTTAGTATTTCATCTATTCCTTTATTAACAAGTGCTACTTTTATTTTAGACCAATTTTCAGCTGGGTCAAAATTATCATCATTTAACTTTGTAAACATAAAAGCATACAGAAAAAATTTTCTCACTTTACTTTTTAGTTTAATATTTATATCTTTACAAGTGCTTTTTAAAGTTTCAAGATGATATACATATGAAGAAATATTTTTTAGAGCACTATTCTGAACTACACCGTTTAATTTCAATTTTAAGGCAAATTTAAAAATTTTTCTGTTTTCATCTTTTTCCTCAAGTAAAATTCCTTCTGTTTTACCTATAAAAGGTAATGAATCAAAAGCATTTCCGTCTGATAAAATTTCACATAAATTGATAACTTCATCACCAACTACAATTTCACCATCACCTTCTTGCAACATTTTAATTAAATACTTTTCTAATAATTCAAATCTTTTTACATAATTATATATATATCTATAATATAAACTAGATGTATATTTAGCATTGAAAATTACATATTCTAAATATACATATCCAATAGTTCTTTTGATTTTGCCTAAGGTTTCAGTATTCAAAAAATTTAATATTTGATCAACCTTCAGTTTTCCTTTATTTACATCTTCCGAAATCTCTTCCAGCTCTTCTGGCTCCAGGTGTCTTTCTAAACTGTTAATTATATTTGTCTTAAATTGTTTTTCTAAATCTTTTAAATTAATATCAATAGTTACATAATCAGAACGTAAAAGTTCAACTTGATTATTTCTATCAAAAGTGATTTTCGATTTATTAAAGTTTTCGCTAGGAAAATTATAATTTGTCCCAAAATTATATTGAGAAGTTTTATTGTTGTGCAGTTTTTTTAGTGGAGTAATTTTTAATTTATCTACACTAGGTATGTTTAAGTTTTTTTCTGCTTCTCTAATATATTTTATAAACTCATTATCATCTTTATGGTTTAAAGTTATGCTTTTAGCAGTAGATTCACTATTTATATCTAAAACATTTAGTATATTTTGATTACTCATTAAATTCTTTACTACCTGATCAATTATCCAATTTAAGTTTTTAAATTCCAAATAATTTTCTTTTTTTTCTATTTCAACAAAATTTAGGTTTTTATTAAGAACATCTAATATTTTATTATAATCAATAGTATCTAATAAATTAGCATTATCTTTTAATATATTAGCCATTTATTCACCTCTTTCTTTTTATGAGTATACACTTCTTATGGTAAGTTTATACATTTGATATATTATAAAAGATAATATATCATGAAAATTATATACGATTTGTAAAAATCCGATTTCTTTAGTATACAATTTCCAACTAACAATCTCATACTACTTAAATAACTTATATTCTTTAAGAAACTCTGGACATATAAATTAAAAAGTTTATCTGCATAAACAATACTAAAAAGTTTTCGATATTTCATTATCATCAAAAATAAGAAAAAATTTCTCATTTTATTTAACAATCTAAGAAAGCTGAAAGAACAGCCTTTAAAATAATAATTATCCTAGTTATAATTATAATGTTCCAAGCCAAATAATTTATATACTATATAATGGTATTAAAATAATAATATGTCAATTCCCGAACACCTTAAATGGCCAGTGATTTTATGCCTTAAAATTTGTAAAACATAATTAAGTAGATTGACTATTTAAATCTACTTATAAGCTGAAAGTTTTTTTTGAAGATTTGTACATTTCATTTCTACATCAATATAATCAAATTTAGTGGTTACCACTTCAAAGTATTATCACTACAATTAAATAATATTATTATTTACAAACAGCATTTTTTATTGCTGATTTATAAAATCATTAAAAGTACGACTTCTATATTAAAGTTTTTATCTACAAAATTTTAGTTAAGGATAATATATAATAAGACAGATTTTAGATAACAAAAAGCAATATCTAAATTTACTTTTGCTTGGTGATGAACAAGAAAGTATGATAGATCAATATTTATATAGAGGAGAAATGTTTGGGTTATTCACTTTAAAAAATGAAGAAAAAGCAATTTGTGTTATAACCGATGAAGGTAATGGAATAGTGGAACTCAAAAACATTGCAGTTGCACCAAGGTTTCAAAGACAAGGAATAGGTAAGATGTTAATAGCCTTTTTGATAGAACATTATTCACCCTACTTTTCCATTTTGCGTGTTGGAACAGGAGATAGTTTAGTTACTATTTCATTTTATAAAAACTGTGGTTTTAAAGAAATATTTAGAATTAAAAACTTCTTTGTAGATAACTATGACCACCCTATATTTGAATCTGGTCAACAACTTATATAATTATTTACTAACATTTCTACAATTATGATAACCTTTATTAGATTAAAAGGTAGTTTATAACTACTTCCATTTTACAGATTATAGAAAGAAGGATAAAAAATGATTGCAATAAAAGGTGGTACAATTATAACTATTACGGATGGAATATTAAAAAATGCTGTTATTTTAGTTGAAGAAGGAAAAATTAAAGTAATTGGCACAAACATTGAAATACCACAAGATGCCCAAGTTATTGATGCCTCAAACCACTATATTATGCCTGGACTTATTGATGCGCATACCCATATTTCTACATTTAATGAGCCTCGTACGCTAAGAGATCTTTCTGATGGAAATGAAATGAGTTCACCAATTACGCCATACATTCGTGCAATGGATGCACTAAATCCTGAAGATTTTGCTATAAAAAAAGTACGTGAAGCAGGATTTACAACAGTTTGTACATTGCCAGGGTCCGCAAATGTTATTGGTGGAACAGGAATAACATTTAAACTCCGAGGAAAAACAGCCAATGAAATGATAATAGAAGGTACAGAGCAAATGAAGATAGCCTTGGGAGAAAATCCTAGAGGAGTATATGGGAAAGATGGCAAATTACCAATGACCCGCATGGGGGTAGCAGGGCTTTTAAGAAAAACTTTGTCTGAAGCAAAAGTATATGCTAAGTTAAAAGAAACGGAAACTGATCCAAAATTTGATTTCGCTATGGAGTCTTTGGTTAAAGTTATTCGTGGTGAAATGAAAGTACGTATTCATGCTCATCGCTCTGATGATATAATGACAGGAATACGTATTGCTGAAGAATTTAACTTAGATTATTCAATTGAGCATGCAACTGGATGATATAAAATTGCAGATATACTTGCTGAAAAAGGAGTAACATGTGTTATTGGACCAATTTTAAAAGCTCCATATAAACAAGAATTACATGGCAGAATGCCTGAAGATGCAGGTATATTACAAAAAGCTGGTGTACCAATATGCATTACTGCTGATACATCTTCAGAAACTGCATGGCTTCCAGCACGTATAGGCCATTTAATACGCAGAGGGTTAGAAGAGAGTGCTGCATTTGAAGCAATTACATTAACTCCAGCTAAATTGCTAGGTATAGATGACAAAGTAGGTTCTCTGGAAATTGGAAAAGATGCAGATATTGCTATTTTTGATGGACATCCTTTCAGTTCATTATCATTATGTAATTTTGTAATGATTGATGGTATTGTGTATAAAAATACACTTTAATAAACACTATATTATTTTAAGGTTTGTGGCCAGCACTTACAACGGTATCAACCCTTGTACTCTGCTTCTCCTAATTGCAAAAATACTATATTAATAGATTTATAATGTAGTAACTTAATAGTACTTGATATAGTCTTAACTAAATTTAATTCTAGTGGTGCAGGAACGAAACTCCCGAATCCTCCACAAAAAATAACAAGTAGAGTACTATCCTTTTATATAGAGTTATTAATAAGTAAAATACCTATGAGTCAAAACTTAAAATATGTTTACTATACACAGTTTACTAGCGAATAATGTTCGCTAGTAAACTGTATTAATCCAAAGTTCTTACTTATATTATTCGCTCCTAGCGTTTCAATTACAATATAATGTCAGTTCATACTTATCCATTTAAAACATGGTATAATATTGAGATGTTAGTTATATACATTAATGAAACTAAATTTAAAAAACAAGGAGTATATCTATGTATAATTTAAGCCTGCCAACACCAATATTAGACCAACAAGAATTGGACCAACTTGATATTCTTATTAATAGATACAATAAACTTACTAGACCTAATAGCCTATCAAAACTGGGAGAAAATATAAATAAAAAAATTCCTTCTGGTGTTAAAGAGTTTTCAGCTAATATTAAATCTACTATATCCGAACAAGAAATATACTTTAAAACTATGAAGATTATAGGAGATAGCTTTAAAGTTTTAGAAGAAAAGGCTTCTAAATATTCTCTTAGCGAAGATTATATTATTGATAAAATAAGAAATATTGATTTTGATGTGCAATGCCTAGATGAGATTTGCATGTTACGAAGCTATAAAATCTCACATGTGGTTAATACACATAAAACAAAAGATGTAGCACTAGCGTTTGTCGAAGGAGGAACTACTGGTGTTGCTGGATTTATAGGCATACCTTTTAATCTTGCTCTTAGTACTCTCTTATATTTTAGAGCCGTTCAATCTATTGCTATGTTCTATGGTTTTGATGTAAAAAACAACCCTACAGAACTAATTATAGCAAGCGAAGTATTTAGTAATTCGTTATCGCCTAAAAATTCAAAAAATGAACTAAGTGGGAACATAAATAAAATGATGCTTATAACACAAGATACAATTTTGCAAGAAGCAGCTAAAAAAACTTATTCTGATATAGCTTCACGTAGTAGTATACCTTTATTTTTAGCTCAAATAAAAACCTTAGCAAATAAATCAGCTCAAAAATCAATAGAAAAAGCTAGTGGAAAAGGACTAGAAAATATTATATTCAAAGGAGTCTTTGAACGAATTGGACAAAAGCTTGCTTTAAAATCCGTGCAAAGAGCTATTCCTATTATTTCTGCTGGAATAGGTGCATTTTTAGATACTACTCAAATGAAGAAAGTTATTGAATTTGCGGATATATTCTATCACAAGCGTTATATCCTAGAAAAAAAACATCGAATAAACTTACTTCTAGAAAGTAAAAATATTTAATTTGTTCAGTAGTGAAATAGTCTCATCCAACTATAAATATTCTATTTAATATACAAGTTGTGCTAGTTAAATATTTTATTATATTAGATCTACTTATAAGCTGAAGTATTTTTAAGAGTGAAACTCCCCACAGGAGCTTCACTCTACACTCAAATTTAATTGCTGCTATTTTAAGCACCTTTATTATAAATGTACAAAATGTTATCCAAATTAAATAAGCTATCTGAAAAATTGCCATTATAATAAAGTAATAACTATAATTAATACTTATCTCTAAGTTATCAAAAATAATAAAAAGATTAAAATCTGTTAAAATTTTTATTAAATATTGTATATTAGTCACTATTTATTTCTAAATAGCTACTCTAAT
>MDSO01000162.1_pt1 | contig 9871 bp, 9 predicted proteins | sample 1005691 | NCBI WGS metagenome assembly MDSO01 (sample SAMN05526595, study PRJNA338239) | gut metagenome | isolation source: stomach gut content | host: Acanthurus sohal | place: Saudi Arabia: Red Sea | collected 2011-04 | reverse complement strand
GGCCTCCAAAACAATCTATAGTCTTAAATTGTATTATTTCACCATCAGTTATAGTTTCTATTGGCTTATTTTCTTTAGATAAAAAACATTGTTTTCCTTCAATTGATTTCATGAGTTCTCCTTTATATGGTAATAATAACATATTACTTAGATAAAAAACAAGATAATTTTCTATATTTTTCATTATCCTATGTTACCCTCTAGCAAGCTTAGTACGTATTTTCCCTGAAATATATTCCACTAACAATATTAAAACTATTAGCCCAGCTAATATTGCCCCAACTTCATGCCATCTATATGCATTCATAGCAAATATAAGAGGAGCACCAATACCTCCAGCACCTACTACTCCTAAAACAGTAGCATCTCTTAAATTCATATCAAATCTATAGATTATAGTGGAAACAAAATCTGGCATAAGCTGTGGTAAAATTCCATAGCGTATTTTTTGAAACATAGTGCATCCACATGCATCAAACGATTCTAAAATTTTGATGTCTAAATCTTCAATTGCTTCAATGTACATTTTTGATACCATACCAATAGAGCAAACAGACATAGTCATAAGCCCTGCAAATGCTCCTGGGCCTGTTACACGGATAAACATAAGTCCGTATACAAATACAGGGACAGTTCTTACTGCCATAATAAATATTCGGCCTATAACAGCAATTGGATAAGGGACTAAATTTGTTGCACTAAGAAAAGATATTGGGATAGCAAGCACTGCTCCAACAACTGTTCCCAAAAATGCTATACACATTGTTTCAAGTAATAAATAAGGCACACCCTGAATTGTAAAATTAAATAAAAATTCTAAATCAGGTGTAAAAATACCTGTTATAATACTTTTTACAATTGCCATTTGATCAAATGAGCCTTTATACTTCAATGTGGTTGTTGACCATAACATTAATACAAAAAGTAACAACATTGAACCAAATTGAAAAATCCATCTGTGTGGTTGCTCGTTTAATTTAGCTCTAATTTTATCAGTCATATTAGCACCCCTAAGTTAGTCTTTTACGGAAGTAATGGCTTACTGTCTCGATAACCACTACAGCAATAAACAAAACAATTAAAATCATTCCAACACTTTGGTATTCTCTCCAGCCAATTTTTTCATTCAGAATTAGCCCTAATCCACCCGCTCCAACATATCCTAATATTGCTGCATACCTCACGTTTCCTTCAAAACAAAATAAGCAATTTGCTATATAACTTGGCAATACTTGTGGAACAATTGCTGCCATAAATGATTTTAATTTTGTTGCTCCAAAAGACTCCATTGCTTCAAATGCACCCATATCAACTGTTTCAATTTGTTCATACAAAAGCTTTCCTATATAAGCAAAAGTAAAAACTGCAATAGCCGTTGTTCCTGCCATTGTTCCAAGCCCAAACATATAGGTTGCAATAAGAGCAATTATAAGCGTGGGTAAAGTACGAACCAGACTTAAAAACAATCTTATTATTAAGATTATAAATTTGTTATGGACAATATTACTTGAAGCTAAAATTGCAAATGGAATTGCACAAAATGAACCACTTGCTGAACCTAAAAGTGACATCTTTATTGTGTCAAACAATGGTTTCCATATAAAGTCTAAATATTCTACGTCTGGAGGAAACATATCAATTAATATATCAAAAAATCTAATTCCTCTTTTATATAATGTAGAAAAGTTAAATCCAGTAATTTTTACTGAAATATAAGACATAACCATAAGTATAATTAGTATTATAAAAAATTTAGAACTTTTTTGAGTAACTTTTTTTCCATTGGGAAGCGTTATTGTTTTTGCCATATTATATCACCATCTTACCAAATTCTTGGCCACTGTAGATTTTGTCTAAAATTTCAGGTGTAACATCTGAGGCTGGTCCATCATAAACAATTTCACCTGCTTTTATACCTATTACCCTATCAGCATATTCCAATGCTAAATCAACATGATGAATGTTTATTAAAACTGAAATATTCATTTCTTTATTAATATGTCTAAAATCATTCATAACTTGCTTAGCTGTTACTGGATCTAAAGCTGCTACTGGCTCATCAGCTAATATTATCTGTGGATTTTGGGCAAGTGTTCTTGCCAATGATACACGCTGTTGTTGCCCTCCTGAAAGTTGGTCAACACGTACAAAAGCTTTGTCTAAAATTCCCATTTTGTCCAATGCCTCAAGAGCAACTATCTTTTGCTTTTCAGGATATGCTCCAAGTAACACTCTCCAAAAAGACAAATCTGGAACATTTGAAGTTAATACATTGTTAATAACACTTGTACGAGTAACCAAATTGTAAGACTGAAAAATCATTCCAATTCCTCGTCGAAATTTTCTTAAAGACTTTCCTTTTAAATTACTTACATCTATCCCATTTACAGTAAGTTTTCCTTCTGTAATATCATGAATTTTGTTTATTGTTCTTATTAAAGTAGATTTTCCAGCACCTGATAGACCAATTATTGCTACAAATTCTCCTTGTTCAATTTCTAAAGAAACATTTTTTAAGCCTGTAAAACCGTTTGGATATATTTTTGTGACATTCTCAAACTTTATCATTTTTACCATTCCCCTTATATTGGTGACTTAAATATATTTGTACGGGCCTTTAATTTATATGGGTATGAAATTTGGAAACTATAGGGAACATCGAGTGTTCCCGCTTAGCTAATTATTTTGAAAGATTTTTAATTAATTCTTGTGCTTTGCGTTCTTCATCATAATCTTCTGGGTCTGCCACTTGATATCCATCGTGGCTATAAATTTTAATTACTTCTTTACCATCTGGAAGGTTTCCTATGTTTATAAATGCATTTTCTACAGCTTGCTTAAAACCTGGTATTTGCATGTTTTCAGAGAAGTTACTTACACTAATAGTATCATTATAAATTGGAGAAGTTACACCTATTACATTTGTTTCTTCCCAAATTGGTTTAGTTCTTGCAAAGTCTTTCATCCATTCGTCTTCATAGTCCAATCTTGCATCAGCATACACTAAAACAACATCTACTTGTCCTGAAGCAAGCCTTGCCATTGCACTGGCGTACGAATCAGATTGAACTGCACTTTCTAAGTCTGTAAGGCCTTTTTCATATCTATCTTGTAACCACAATGAAGGATAAATATATCCTGCAGGTGAAGTAGTGGACATTACTGTCCAATTTGCTGAGTTTAAATCTTCCCAGGTTAATTCTTTCCCTGCATTAATTTTTGCAGCTAATTCTTGACCTTTTTTAGAAGGCCCTGCTATTATTAAAGAACGATATGAAACTGCATCAGCATCATTTAGCAACGTTGGTAATCCATCGTTCCAATCTTTTGGATTATCTGAATCTTTATTTAATCCTGCACGAATTGCAGTTAAAATAACTTCTGCATCGTCATCAAAAAGTACATATGTACTTCCTGGAATTAAACCAACGTCCGCTGTTCCAGCACTTAAAGCTTCTCCAACTGCTTCATAACTTGTTCCAACCGTAATATCAACGTTTTCAACTTCAAATCCTTCTTTTAATAATTCTGCTTTTAACATCTCTTTTAAGGGTTCTGTTGCTGTTACAATTTCCGCAGGTTCTTTTGACGGAACAAAAGCCACTGTAAGTGTATCAATTTCTTGTAGTACTTCTTTTTGTGCAACGCCTGATCCTTGTAAATCAGTTTCTGGAGATTGTAAATTAAGTTCCTCTTCAGGGGTAACATCATCTTTACCACATCCAGTCAATGTTGCCAATGACAATGTTGTAGCCATGAGTAATGCAAATAATTTTTTCATAACACGCCTCCCTATGTTAAATTTTGTAGCACTAAATTCACTTTGTATAAAGTGTTTTTCACTACATAATAGTATCTGAGTAGAAAAATTTTTTCAAGGGTATGACTGTCTAAAAATAAAATAATATGATATACTATAATTCAAGATAGTTAAGTATTAAAATTTAACAAATAATATTAATAGAAATAAATATGATAAAATTTATTTCTATTAAAATATTTACAGGAGGCAAATTATGCAAGAACTTATGAGTTCTATTTATATGGCAATAGGTCTATCTCTTTTACTTTATTCAATTCATACAAAAAATGAAGTTAAACATAACTTTACACACACAAGAATGAAAGTAAAAGCTAAATTTGATAAAAGTATATATTTATTTACAAAGAATTTATTTAATTATACCCAAGTAATTATATTTTGCGGAGCCTCTTTTTTAGCTCAATATAATTATATTCAACCATCTAATTTAGCACCATTATGGTTATTTGATTTAATAGTATATCATTTAGTGCAATTATATCTAAATGAAATGATTGAGCCAATTAGTAGTTCAAGCGACTCTTGCTCCACCCCAAAAGAATAAAACAATATAGATAAATCTTGTTTACTAAAACGATAATATATTGACAACATTACAATCGACAATATATAATATAATTATTGGGGGGAATAAAAAAATGTACAATACAGACATAAAAAAAGTAACTTGTGATATTGAAAATTTAGAAAATAAAAAAAATGAGTTGAAAGATAAGCTAAAAGGGCTGTTAGATACTCATGGGTTAATAAGCTCTGAAATTGAAAATTTGAAAAAAACTGAAAGTACAGCAGAAAATGAATTAATAGAAATAGAACTAAAAAAGTTTCAACTAGAAAATGTTATCAAAGAAATAAAACAAAAACAGATTTTAGCAAAGGACAACCTTAAAACTTTAAGAAATGAACAAAAAGAAGCTGAACAAAATAAAAAGTCCATACAACATAATATTGAAAAGATGGACTATACTTTAAGGAAACTACATAAGAATCAAAATTTATTTGATGAATTAACGAATTTAATTTCTAATCCAAAAGATATTGATGTATCAAAAGTCAAAGATGTATTAGAAGAAGCTCAATGGTATTATAAGCTATCCGCAATAATAAGTATAAACAATGATTATATAAGTGGGTATTCTATAAGCATATATAATAAGGAAGAAACTGTTATTAAATCCAATGAAATGTTCCTTAATATCCTGCAAGTAAAAGAACTTTTAAATATTTTAAAATGTAACAATGCATATGTAGATAAGTATAACAACATAAAAGTTGCAGAAGATTTACCTTATGAAGATATTCAAACGGATGAAAACCCTTATTATAAATATATTAAAGATGCAAACGGACAAAAACAAGTACAATTGTCAACCAATTTCTATGAAATATTAAACAATAACAGCTGGATAATACCATTGCCTCAACCTTTGATTAAACATAATAATGAAGTTGTAACAAATATGAATAAACTTTTTGACCAATGTAGCAGAGTAAATATTCTAGATTTAAGTCATTTTGATACTTCAAATATAATATCTATGAACAATATGTTTGATAGATGCATGGCATTAGAAACTCTGGACTTAAGCAACTTTGATACTTCTAATGTAACATTAATGAGTCAAATGTTTAATAGATGTACTATGTTAAAAACATTAAACATTAGTAACTTTGATACAAGTAAAGTAACATCAATAGCAAGCATGTTTGAGCTTTGTTCAAACTTAAAGGAAATAGATGTAAATAATTTTGATACCTCAAACGTAATGGATATGTCTGCCATGTTCTATAGCTGTGAATCAATATCCAAATTGGATATAAGTAAATTTAACACAGCTCATGTAGTGAATATAAGTAATATGTTTGGAAAATGTACTTCATTAAAAAAACTAGACTTAAATAACTTTAACACTAGTGAAGTAACAGATATGAATAGCTTATTTAGTGAATGTAGTAATTTAGTAGAATTAAATATGGGTCAATTTAATACAAGCAAAGTAACAGACATGAATCACATGTTTAGTGAATGTATTAATTTAGAAACATTAGATATAAGTAAATTTGATACTAGCAAAGTAATAGATATGGCAAGCATGTTTGCTAAATGTAGCAAACTAGAAGTTTTAGATGTAAGTGAATTTAACACCTCTCAAGTAATTAACATGGAAGAAATGTTTTATGGCTGTAGTAAAGTTACAGAATTGAATTTAAGCAACTTTAATTCTTCCGAAGTAACTAATATGTCTAAAATGTTTGGAAAATGTTATGCCTTAAAAGAATTGGATCTAAGCAATTTAAATACAAGTAAAGTAAAACTTATGATAGGTATGTTTAGCCAATGCAATGAATTAAAGATTTTAAATATAAGTAACTTTGATACTTCCCAAGTAACTAATATTTCATCAATGTTTATGGAATGTAATTCACTGAAAAAACTAGATGTCAGCAACTTTAATACCTCCAAAGTTAAAAATATAGCTAATATGTTTAATGGTTGTACTTCAGTTAAAATCTTAGATGTAAGTAGATTTAATACTTCACAAGTATCTTCTATGTCTGGGATGTTTGCTGAATGTAATAGCGTAGAAGAACTAGATGTAAGCAAATTTGACACAAGTAAAGTAATTTATATGGAAAATATGTTTAGTGGTTGTACTTCAATTAAAAAATTAAATATTGCTAATTTTATTACTAGAAAAGTAACAAATATGAGTGGCATGTTTAATGGAGCTAGCAAGGTTGAAGAATTAAGTGTAAGTAAGTTTGATACAAGTAAAGTAACTAATTTAAGTGGTATCTTCTCAGGATGTATTAAAGTGAAAGAATTAGACGTTAGCAACTTTGATACTAGCGAAGTAACAAACATGAATAAAATGTTTTTCAATTGCTGGCTAGTAAACCAACTAGATGTTAGCAACTTTGATACTAGCAAAGTAACAAATATGAATAAAATGTTTAGTAATTGCAAGTCAATAAAACATCTAGATATAAGTAAATTTAAAACAGCAGAAGTAACAAATATGATAGGTATGTTTAGTGGCTGCATCAAAGTTGAAACTTTGGATGTAAGTAAATTTGATACTTCTCAAGTAACAGATATGAATAATATGTTTGCTGAATGTATGACTTTAGAAAATTTAAACGTAAGTAAGTTCAAAACAAACGAAGTGACAAATATGAATAGCATGTTTAGAAGATGCAGTTCATTAAAAGCACTAGATTTAAAAAAATTTGATACTTCTCAAGTAAGCAATATGAGTAAGATGTTTAAAGAATGTAGTGCCTTAGAAACACTGAGCATAAGTGGTATTGATACTTCTCAAGTAACAGATATGAGCTATATGTTTGAAAAATGTAGTGCATTAGAAAAACTAGATTTAAGCAGATTTGAAACAGGAGAAGTAACAAATATAAGCTATATGTTTTCTGAATGTGCAAAAATAAAAGAGGTTAAAAACAACTTTAATACTTCAAGTTTGGAGAAAATTACTAAGTTGTTCTATGGATGTGGCACAGTACAATCTGGAACAGATGTTAAAAAACTTATTGATGATATATCTGACTTAATTGGTGAAGAAAATCAAATTAATCCAAAACAAGCTAGTAAATATAATTGTTTTATAGCGTAAAAAGGGAAACTTCCCATTTTTTTCTACATAAATAACATATAATTATTAAATTAACAAAAAATTATTGGAGGCTAAACCAAAATGTATAATGAAGATATAAAAAAATTAAATGCTGAAAAAGAAAGCTTAGAAAGTAGACAAGAAAAATTACGAACAGAGATAAAAAAATTAGAAAAAAAACAAAGAACGTTTATATTACTAGAATTTCTTTCTAAAAAAGATTTAAATATATCTAAAATAAAAGAAATTTTAGAAGAAATAGGACACAAATATAAATTAACATCCATAATTACTGTAAATAATGATTATATCGCTGGATACGCTGTAAGTATATATAATGCTGAAAATGAACTTATTAAAGAAGAATTCCTTAAAGTTTCACAAACAAAGAAACTATTAAACGAAGTAAATTGTATAAATGCAAAATTAGATGAATATAATGCAATAAAAATTAACGACGATCTATATTACGAAAATGTAGAAACCAAGGAACAAAGATTTTATGAATATACGAGCTTAAATGGAGTACAATTAGAAACAAGTTTCAGAACAATATTAAATAATAACAGTTGGACAAAACCATTACCTCAACCTTTAACTAAATATAAAGACAAAACCATTACTAGCTTGGATAATTTGTTTGAATTATGTGAAACTGTAAAAACATTAGACCTAAGCAATTTCGATACTAGTAACATAACAAATATGGCTGGTATGTTTAGAGATTGTATTTCATTACAATCATTAAATTTAAATAATTTCAATACAATTAATGTAAGAAATATGTCTAACATGTTTAATAATTGTAGTAGCATAGAAAAATTAGATTTAAGTAATTTTGTTACTAGAAAAGTGACTGATATATATCAAATGTTTGCAAAATGTAGTAATTTAGAAGTTTTAAATATTAGTAAATCATTCGATACTTCTAAAGTAACATGTATGACAGGAACATTTAGTAATTGTAATTCACTAAAAAAATTAGATTTAAACAATTTTGACACAACAAATGTAACAGATATGATGTTTATGTTTCAAAATTGTAAAAGCTTAGTAAAACTAGACTTGAGTAATTTTATTACAACAGAAGTTGTAGATATGAGCTATATGTTTGCAGGATGTAGGTCAATGAAATTACTAAATGTAAATAGTTTTGATACAGCTAAAGTAACAGATATGTCCAGTATGTTTGCAGGATGTATGTCAATAAATGAATTGAACTTAGATGGATTTAATACAAGCAATGTAATTAATATGCAAGGTATGTTTGCAGGGTGTAGAGCAATGAAAGATTTAAATTTAACTAATTTTGATACACGTAAAGTAATACCTATGGGCAATATATTTTCTGAAGCAAGTGCCAAAATGTTAGATATAAATATATTAACAACTTTATTAAATTAAAAAAATGGGCTTATTGCAGTTTTAATGTTGCATCTATGAAATAAACGCATATTATTAAAAGAGTGAGAATCGAGTACTATTGATTCTCACCTTGTTAGTGTAAACAAATTTTTCATACATAGATTTTACTTAATCCACTTGAAAAACAACTCTATTTCCCAACGTTTTTTGTATAATAGAATAATTTCTTCTTTTGTCAGATCAAAGATATTGATAATAAAGGTAATAGGTTCTCCGTCATCTGTAAAAGTTATTATTTCCATACACCTATGAACGGTAAGATTATTGATAACGATACTTCCCATTCGAATAATTGAATCATAAATATCATTTTCTTTATCAGAACCTAAAAATTTCTCATCCATAAATCCATAACTACTGCATTCTTAACTCCTCGTGTAACAAACTTAATATCTGAAAGTTGATTATAGCCCCCTATACAACCATTATCTTCTATTGATCCATCCTTACATTTCCTATCGTTAACTTTGCCTTCACAGATATTTAGTTTCTCAGGGAACTCACCATTGAATACAATGTTGAACTTAATACCTGAATGCTCTTTGTTCATTTGTAGATAAGGAGCTAACTTTAATGCAACTAAAACTACACTAGTATCCATAATTTTGATAAGAAACTTATCTAAAAAAAGATTTACTTCACCAAAGCGCCTTGCAGCTTTATTAACAAGATAATAGAAGATATATTCAAAAATTCTATAATCACTAACCTAAGTGCATTTTTTTTGAAAACTGCGAAAGACTAGGGACATTAATTAAACGATTGAGTTTTTGATTAGAAAATATTTCTGTCTGAAGTTCTCTTAAGCTTTTATAATTATTAAAATTGGAATAAACAAGACTGTACAGATGAGATTTTATATAAAATATTTTAATAAAAATAAACCACAATCCATAAAAATGTATTATAATAAGAAAGAATAAGCTTTTTTATCAAAAATAACATTATGGGGGGTGAATTTATGATAAAGTTTATTTATAAATTTATAAATATT
>MDSO01000161.1_pt1 | contig 9880 bp, 11 predicted proteins | sample 1005691 | NCBI WGS metagenome assembly MDSO01 (sample SAMN05526595, study PRJNA338239) | gut metagenome | isolation source: stomach gut content | host: Acanthurus sohal | place: Saudi Arabia: Red Sea | collected 2011-04 | reverse complement strand
AAAAAATATTTGACATTTAATGGTAGGGGCTTTATAATTCATAGCATAACTAAATTATATACTGGAGGTTAGAACTTATGTGCCTTGACGCTAAAATTAACAAAAATACTTTATTTGTAAACTTGGATGGTGAAATCGATCATCACACATCAACTAGCATACGGAGTGAAATCGATAAATTATATGATTCATCTAGAATTAGTAATATTATATTCAATTTTGAAAATGTTACTTTTATGGATAGTTCCGGTGTTGGCCTATTAATGGGTCGTTTTAGAAATGCTACAATTGGCGGAGGAAAAGTTGCGCTTATCAAAGTCCCAAAAGAAATCGATAAAATTTTAAATATTTCTGGTATTTATAAATTAATGAATAAATTTGACGATGAAGAGAAGGCTCTTACTCATCTTCAAAAATAATTAAGGAGGTTCAAATGACTACAAATTACCTAGATATGAAATTTCAAAGTATTAGTAGCAATACTTCTTTTGTAAGAGCAACAATTGGCGCTTTTTTATCTTCTATAGATTTAAATATGGAAGAACTATATGATATAAAAATGGCCGTCTCAGAAGCTGTAACCAACGCAATACTGCATGGATACAAAAATAGCCCCGATGAACTAGTCAGGTTAACCTGTTCATACGAGGAAACTGATTTACAATATAATATAAAAATCACCATCAGTGATACAGGAAACGGTATGAAGGATATAATCCAAGCACGCCAAGCCATGTTTACAACATCTTCCGATGATGAAAGGGCCGGACTTGGTTTTACCGTCATGGAAACAATTATGGATTTAGTAGAGGTTTTATCCCAAGAGGGTATTGGTACAACAGTCACTCTACATACGACTGTTAAAAAGTAGAGACCATGAAAAAGAACGGAGGTAGAAAATGGATGCTCAAACAGCCAATGATCAATTGGAGAAAACTAGGTTTCTAATATTGAAAGCTCAGTCTGGTGATATAGCAGCCAAAGAACTTTTGGTCGAACAAAACTTGGGTTTGGTTTGGAGTTTAGTCAAACGTTTTGCAAATCGTGGTTATGAACTAGACGATTTATTTCAAGTTGGTAGCATAGGTCTTTTAAAAAGCATTGATAAGTTTGATTTAAAATATCCGGTTGCATTTTCTACTTATGCTGTACCAATGATTGTTGGAGAGATAAAGCGCTTTCTAAGAGATGATGGATTAATAAAGGTAAGTAGAAGTTTAAAAGATTTAGCTATGAAAGCAAAATCCGCTAAAGAAGAATTTCAAAGAAAATATAATCGAGAACCTACTCTTAATGAAATCTCTAGTATTTTAAATGTGCCATGCGAAGAGATTGCTGTATCATTAGAGGCTAATTTAGAAGTTGAATCATTAAATGCATTGGTCAATCCAAATGGTAAGGCTACTATCACGCTATCCGAAAAAATAGATCAATCTCCAGATGAACAAAAAAACATCTTTGAGAATATATATCTAAAAGAAGTGATAAATACATTATCCAGCGTTGAACGCCAAATAGTAACTTATAGATATTTTGAAGATTTGACTCAATTAGAAATTGCAAATAGACTTGGTGTATCCCAAGTTCAAATTTCTCGTATAGAAAAACGAGTATTAGAAAAACTTCGTAATTCCATTCAGGAATAGTTATCCTTTCTTGCAGGTTATTCTTTACCTGCAAAGCTTTTTTATTCGACCAGCCAATAAGTAAACTTTAGAGTAATGACTAGGTATTCCTTTTTGCAGGTTATTCTTTACCTGCAAAGCTTTTTTATTCGGCTAGCCAATAAGTAAACTGTAGAGTAATATTATTTGGCTAACCAATACATAAACTTTAGATTAATATTCTACGCTAATCATCGTCAGTCCCGAAGCCGGTACAGTTTTGCCAGCGTATTTTCTCTCCTTACGTTCTATTATCTCTTTTATGGCTATGCCTCTATCCATTCCCTTATCTATCAAAGTTCCAACAATAATTCGAACCATATTATACAAAAATCCATTGCCTACAACTGTTATTGTGATAATCTCTTCTGAATCTTTTTCTATTTCAATATCTAAAATAGTTCTAACCGTCGATGATCCTTTTTGTAGTACACTAGATTTTGCTGCGCAAAAGGCTTTAAAATCATGTGTTCCTATTAACTCCTTTGCCGCCTCTCTCATCTTTAGTAAATCCAATTTATACGGATAATAATAAACAACATCCGATTTAAACGGACACGGTAATGCTGAATTTAATATTTGATATCTATACCTTTTACTCTTAGCAGAAAAAGTTGGATGAAATTCTTCACTTACATCTTCTATACTCTTTATTACTATATCTTTTGGTAGTTTATTATTTATCGCTTGCATTAACCCAAAATTGCCTATTTGAGTCCTTACATCTATCAAGCAAACTTGGGCCAAAGCATGAACACCCGAGTCGGTTCGACCCGCACCGATTACTTTCACTTCTTCTGTTGTAATTTTGTTTATCGCCATCTCTATTTCTGCAGAAATGGTTCTTGTACCAGATCCATGGACCTTGTCTTGCGCTTGTCTTGCAAATCCATTATAATTTGTTCCTTTGTATGCTACAATTAATTTCTTTCTCAACTTCTTTACCATTTTCTTTCGTTAATATTTTTAACTCTATCAGAGAGCCTAGAAGGCTTTATAACATCCAACATATTATTGCAAAGCATAACGTTGCTACCATGGCCCATCCATCATCTGCATTATATTTCAACGGATTTAACTTCGTTCGCCCTGTTCCCCCATGATAGCATCTCGCTTCCATCGCCATGGCTAATTCGTCCGCTCTTGTAAAGGCCGATACAAATAACGGTACCAATATCGGTACATACGCTTTCGCTCTATTAATTATATTTCCTTCGTTAAATTCTGCCCCCCTTGCCATTTGCGCTTTCATTATCTTATCCGTCTCTTCTAATAATATCGGTATAAACCTTAACGCTATACTCATCATCATGGCTATCTCATGCGCCGGTACCCCTATCTTTTTAAATGGACTAAGTAAATTTTCTATCCCATCCGTTAATCTTATCGGAGATGTTGTCAACGTCAAAATAGATGATCCTAATATCAGCAATATCAATCTAAGCCCCATTTGGATAGCCATTAACACGCCTTCTTTATATATCTTTATAAACCCATATTCAAAAATAAGCGTTTCGCCACCAACAAAAAACATATTTAATATAACAGAAAATATTAAGAAAAACATAATTGCCTTCATGCTTTTTAATAAATATTTAGCTGGAATCTTACTCGCTCTTAACACAACAAACAATGCCAAAATAATAAATCCATATCCGTAAAAAGTTTCTACTAGAAACACCGACACAATATAGATAAACACCATTATAATTTTCGTCCTAGGATCTAATGAATGTATTGCAGACTTTACCGGATAATACTGTCCAATGGTTATATCCATGTACTATACACCTCCTAAAATTAGTTAATTAAACCGAGGATCTAATGAATGTATTACAGACTTTATCGGATAACACTGTCTAATAGTTATTCCTCCTAAATTTAATTGATGACACAATTATAATAGTTAAATGGTAAATTGTATACAAGAAAATTTTTACTCGGTAACACTCACTTCGGACAAAATTATCCCCGATTAGCCATAACATCGATGTTAGCATAAATGGATTAGGTTTTGATAACTTAAATTTTAGCTTGAAAAATGCATAGTAATGTGATAACATAAAAGATGTATAAAATTTTAAAACTTGGAGGCAGTTCATGATCAAAATCAATAAAAAATTTGACTTTGTAGTAATCGGTGGCGGTATCTCTGGATTATGCATGGCGATATCAGCAGCTCGAAATGGAGTAAAGACCGCTTTAGTTCAGAATAGGTCAATGCTAGGTGGAAACGCAAGTAGTGAAATGAGAGTACACGTGAACGGAGCAGAGCGTGGAGGAAACTTCAAAAATGCACTCGAATCCGGAATAATACTAGAAATATTAATGGCCAATAAAAAAGTAAACCCAGAAAGTTCGTATCACGTTTGGGATACTGTTATGTGGGAAAAGGCCAAGTTTCAAGAAAATCTTGAACTATTTTTAAATACAAACATATTTGACGTTGTAACAGAAAATAATAAAATAGTAAAAGCCATAGGCGTACAGAATACAACAGAAATAGAATTTACATTTGAAGCAAAATATTTTGCAGATACAACCGGAGACGGAACTATAGCTTACATGTCTGGTGCGGATTATACAATAGGGCATGAGGCAAGATCAACCTACAATGAATCGTTAGCACCAGAAGAAGCTAACAACTATGTAATGGGTAGCTCATGTTTATTCTCTATGAAAGACGCTGGCGTAAAAAGTCCTTTTAAACGTCCAGAATGGGCCTATGAGTACACCAAAGAAATGCTAGGCAAACGTGGCATCCCTGAATTAACTCATGGTTATTGGTGGATTGAATTAGATGGCGAGATTTCCGAAACCGAAGATATAAAGACAGAATTAATGAAATATTTGTATGGTGTTTTTGACTATATCAAAAATAGCGATCATTTTCCAAAAGAACAAACTGAGAACTTAGTTATCGACTGGATCAGTTCTATAGCCGGTAAACGTGAATCCAGAAGAGTGTATGGAGATTATGTACTAAATCAAAACGATATCGATGCTTCTAAACGTTTCCCGGACGCTGTTGCCTATGGCGGTTGGACCATGGACGACCATTCAGTCGGTGGTATAAAATCTATCAACCCTCAAGAACGTGGTACCATATGGCATCAAATAAATGACATATACACTATACCTTATAAATGCTTATATAGCCGTAACATAGAAAATCTATTTATTGGTGGCCGATGTATGAGCGCCTCTCACATGGCTTTAAGCTCCGCCCGTGTAATGGCTACCGGTGCTACCATGGCCCAAGCTGTCGGCGTTGCTGTATCAATCGCTCTCCGAGAAAACGTAATGGCCAGAGGAGTAAATGAGCACATCGACGAGCTTCAGCAAAAACTAATAAAGGATGACTGCTACATTCCCGGCATAGTATGTAAAGACGAAGACAACTTAGTAAAAAAATACCCCGTAACAATAACCGCTTCTTCTCACATAGACGGCGGTGAGCCGACATCCATAAACGGTGACTACGCTAGACGTGTCGGCGATAAAAACCATTGCTGGATTTCCGGCGAAATGAACGGTGATGAATGGATTAATATCAATTTCGGCTCTCCTATCACCGCTAATGAAGTTGTCCTTCGTTTCGATCCTGACTTTAGTAACACTATAATCCCTACTCAGTCTTATAGAACTAGGGCGAGACAGCCGGTTGATATGCCTCATGTACTAGTTAAAGACTATACCCTTGTTTGCCATAAAAACGGCGTGCCCGTTAAAGAAATTGCCGTATCCGATAACTTCCAACGTGTTAATAAACACTCCGTGGCCGGCATCGACTTCGATAGCCTTTCTGTTATCGTGAGCGCAACTTACGGTGACAAACATGCTAGAATTTTCGATATAAAAGTTTATAACTAATTTTGATATCGACTTCGATATCCTTTCTGTTATTGTGAGCACAATTTATGGAGATAAACATGCTAGAATTTTCGATATAAAAGTTTATAACTAATTTATTTATTCTATTGCAGACTTTATGGTTTATACAACTATATTGTTCTGCTTTTTTTATATTTATCTTTAATATGATTTTTTGAAAAAAGCACTCATCAATAAAGAGAGTGCTACGTTACTTTTTTATAGGTCTAATTCTTCAATTATTTCTTTCACCTTTTCTATAGGTATTTCTAATTTTTGGGAAATTTCCATATCATTCATTTTCATTTCATCATGGAGAATTTCTACTTTACCTATTATGATTCCTTCCTCTTCATCCATTATTTTATCTCCATCCTCTCCCCGTATTTTCTTAGCTTTATCCTTTTTATATTTCTTTGCCTAATATAAATCTGGTACAAATTTTTCAAGTAAATGATTTTTTAAATCCGTTAATGCTGACAACATGACGTTCATATCATCTTCTAAAATTACATTTTCGGCCCTTAATTGTTGTATCTTAATTTCTACTTCTTGTGCAGCCTCTCTTAGTTCGGTTGCTTTTCCTTCTAAGTCCTTTAGTTCTTTTTTATCCGGATTGTTACTATTAGCAATTGATTGCAATTCTTGTTTATATTTAAAAATTGTTAACGGTAACAAGCAATACATTTTCTCGTTTATTAAGCTTTCTACACTATATTCCCAAAATCGGATAGTCTTAACAGAATATTCCTTTTCCTCTCCATTTGGCAAAGTCACAGTCATTTCTTGATCTTCTATATCCGGATGTTCTTCTAAGAACATTACTGCTTGCACTGGCATTTCATATGAATTAGGTTTTAATCTTTTCATTTCGGCTGTACCAAAAGCATAGCTCAGTAAATTTCTCGTCATATCCGGATTATTTGAGGTTTGAATTTTTAAGTGATAATAATTTTTATTAATCCTTAATAATATATCAATTTCAGTGTCTGTAAAATACTGATATGCCATAACAAAAATCTTCTTAATAGAATCTATCTTTATTTCTTTTTCATAATTTTTATCAAAAAATTCATTAATCGTACCCAAAATACAACTATTAGATAATTTAAATAACGATCTTATTATTCTATCAAACAAAATATTTTCTCTAATTACGGATTGCTTACCATGGTTTAAATCAGACATCGTATCTTTCATTATAATGTCAGATTCATCATCTTTTAAATATGGTATAGCCTCGAGCAAGTCAGATAATACATTAACTATTTCCTCTGTCTCTTGAGATTCTGAATTTTTATCCAAGCCAAGTAAATTACATAATATATCAAGTACTTTATCTTTCATTTGAAATTCGAAATTTTTATCCACATTAACTCTCCTTTTATTTTTTAGGATTTATCCTTTCTATATTTCTTTGTCTAATATAAATCTGGTACAAATTTTTCAAGTAAATGGTTTTTTAAATCCGTTAATACTGATAACATGACGCTCATATCATCTTCTAAAATCACATTTTCGGCCTTTAATTGTCGTATCTTAATTTCTACCTCTTGTGCTATCTCTCTTAGTTCGGCTCCTTTTCCTTTTAAGTCCTCTAATACTTTTTCATCCTGATTGTTACTATTAGCAATTGATTGCAATTCTTGTTTATATTTAAAAATTGTTAATGGTAACAAACAATACATTTTCTCGTTTATTAAGCTTTCTACACTATATTCCCAAAACCGAATAGTCCTAACAAAATAGTCCTCTTCAACTCCATTTGGCAAGACCAGAATTATTTTTTGATCTTCTATATCCGAATGTTCTTCTAAGAACATTGCTGCTTGCGTTGGCATTTTATATGCGTTAGGTTTGAATTCGTTCATTTTAGATGCACTCATAGCATAATTCACTAAGCTTCTCCTCATCTCAGGATTATTTGAGGTTTGAATTTTGAAGTGATAATAATCTTTATTAATCTTTAATAATATGTCAATTTCAGTATCTGTAAAATATCTATATGTCCTCTTAAAAATCTTCTTAATAGAATCTATCTCTATTTCTTTTTCATAATTTTCATCAAAAAATTTATTAATTACACCCAAAATACAACCATTAGATAATTTAAATAATGATCTTATTATTCTATCAAACAAAATATTTTCTCTAATTACGGATTGCTTACCATTATTTAAATCAGACATTATATTTTTCATTGTATTTTCCGCTTCATTCTCGTTTAAATATGGTATATCATCGACTAAGTCAGATAATATATTAACTATTTCCTCTTTCTCTTGAGATTCTGAATTTTTATACCAGCCAAGTAAATCAGATAATATATAAAGCATTTTATCTTTCATTTGAAATCCTAAATCTTTATCCACATTAACTCTCCTTTTATTTTCTAGGATTTATCCTTTCTATATTATAAACATAATTTATTTTCCTTAAACAAGGCTTTTGAAAAATTTTCATCTACATTTTCGTTACTTTTTATCTGACATTTTAATCTTCACATAAATATATACTATCAAAAATAATATCCCTATTGTTAGAATATGCGTCAGGTGTGAATTTAGCGTTTGCCCCCATGACCAACCGAATAATGCAGATATCGTATTGATTATTAATACTATTGTATACAACGGCAAAGTATACAGACATGTTTTTTCTACTATTTGTTTTTGCTTACTATCACTACTATTTTTTAAATTCTTTATTACCATTACGATCATAAAAATAGCCGGTGCCATCGTTAACCCTATCATTAAATAAATTGTCATGTAACTCATAAAGTTTAACATAAAAAATATCCCTCCAAATTTTTTCTCATTTTAGATAGTCTTATATTTTTATCTTTTTAATATGCATTTTTTTCTATTTGTATTTTTAATCGAAAATCATATGTATTTTATATCTTGACCTTATATTTTAACATATAATGCTAAAAAAGGCAACTAAATCATGTTTTCCCATTAATTCACTATTGTTTTTTCCAAGAATTATGTTATAATATTTATGAGTATGTATATTGAGTAGCTTAACAAAAACGCTCGTCCACAAACAAATGCTTATCTTCATTATAATGGCTAGATATTTTCAGCCACCAACAAATACATATCTTCATAATGGCTAGCTAGATATTTTAAGTCACCAACGAATGCTTATCTTCATTATAATGGCTAAATATTTTCAGCCAACACCGAATGCATAGCTTCATTATAATGGCTAGGTATTTTAAGTATACATGGGAACTTAAGAAAATTAACGAAAAAAATTAAAACGAAGTAAGTACAACTTGTAGCACCCCTTAGTCAGCTTCGCTGACAGCTCCTTTTAATCAATCGGACCCTACAAATAAACGATTTTTTTAAAAATATATTGATCATCTTTATCTATTGTTATAAGTATATTCACTTTAACATATAATAGGCTATACTTAACCTCTAAGTTCTAAATTAATAAATTTAAAGGAGATTGAATTTAATGATAAATACAAATAAAACTATTAATCTTTCAGAAGTTGCTCAAACAGCTAGCCAATACTATAAGGATGGAGACTTTTATTGCTCAGAAGCATTAATTAAAACTATAAAAGACACTTTTGAAATTGACATGCCCGACGAAATAATTGCTATGGCATCTGGCTTTCCACAAGGCATCGGTGCTTCTGGCTGCACATGTGGTGCTTTATCTGGTGGTGTCATGGCTCTTGGTATGATTTTCGGCCGAACCAAACCTAAAGGAGAAGAAGTAGCTAAGGCCATGGAATTATCTAACGAACTGCATGATCAGTTTCGGGCACTCAACAAAGTTGCATGTTGCCGCATATTAATCAAAAACGTTGAATATGCCAGCGAAGCTCACGTTCAACAATGTGCCAAATTTACCGGCGAAATGACTTACGAAACAGCCAAAATTATTTGCCGTGAAAAAAATATTCCTTTTGTAGAATAACAACTCCAATGGGACTGTCGCATTAACAACCCAAAAAATCAGAAAACGAGCGTCCAAAAAAAGGATAGCTCGTTTCTTCGTTTCATGGCATACATCAACTAAAATTTGAATATAGACTTCACTAAAAGATGATTACGAAGTAATCACTCCAGAAGGACCCCTCAGTCAGCTGCGCTGACAGCTCCCCTAAAAGGGGAGCTGGGCCACTTCTCTTGAAACTAGTGAAAACTTAAAGGCCGCTTTCTCCCTCCGTCAGCTAACGCTGACACCTCCCCCGCAATGTTGTGAAGACGAAGAGGGACACCGCTTCCCTACAAATTTTGTGACTAAGATTCTTAAGTTCCCGCCTATGCCTGGAAGGGGAGCAAGGCCACTTCCCCGCAATGTTGTGAAGACGG
>MDSO01000160.1_pt1 | contig 9950 bp, 1 predicted proteins | sample 1005691 | NCBI WGS metagenome assembly MDSO01 (sample SAMN05526595, study PRJNA338239) | gut metagenome | isolation source: stomach gut content | host: Acanthurus sohal | place: Saudi Arabia: Red Sea | collected 2011-04 | reverse complement strand
CCACTATTATTTTATCAAGGAAGAAATTCTGCGATAATCGGTTGCAATTAATTTTCCTTGACTATTTTATTTTATAAGGAAGAAATTCTACGATAATCAGTTGCAAATAATTTTCCTCTACTATTTACAAAGAAGCAGTTCTGCGATAGTTGGCTGAAATTAATTTTCTTCTACTATTTATAAGGAAGAAATTCTACGATAATCAGTTGCAAATAATTTTCCTCTACTATTTATAAAGAAGAAGTTCTGCGATAGTTGGCTGAAATTAATTTTCCTCTACGATTTATAAAGAAGAAATTCTTCGATATTCAGTTATTAATATCGAGCGAAAAATGATTTAAAAATTTAAAAATAATCTTAAGGAATTTTATAATAGATTAATATCGCTATTATAAAAAACCCATTTAGAAATATGTAGAAATAAGTTTCAATTTAAGACATAACCAAATGCGAATTTTTGGATCTTAAGATAATTTTTATAAATTTAACACGTTTTTTTTATGCTAACACACCACTAATACATAGTCAATATCTATATGATTGCAGGTATGTGACGAATGGATAACAAGGTATTTTTTGTTATATATTCTAAAAATTTACACTTGTATTGTATAAACACATATAGTATAATGATTGCGTTGTTGAAAAAGACAATAAGATGCTTGATTTTACATAAAAATAAGACCCGCCCAAAAAGATGAGCGGGTGGTTTGGTAGTTTCCACCTCGGTTATGGAATTCTTGTTCTGTAGATTGGAGGTGCTGTGGATGGAAAAGGTTATGCTATTTATGGTATATTCATTTTCACTATTAGTCATAGTATTGCTAATAGTTATATTGTTCTAATCAATTCCCAAAATAAATAAAATAATTTTTGAACAAAATTGAGGATTGTGATTTTTGTTTAATATTTTTAACTTGAATAAAACCCGCCCAAAAATATGAGCGGGTAGTTTGCTAGCTTCCTGATAGCCGACTATTATAAGGAAGAAGTTCTGCAAGAATCGGCTATATTTTCCATAAACTTACACTTGTATTTTGCAAATATATATGGTAGAATAACTGCGATGTTGAAAAAGATAATAAGATGATTGATTTTACATAAAAATGATACCCGCTCAAAAATATGAGCGGGTGGTTTGGTAGTTTCCACCTCGACTATGGAATACTTATTCTGTAGATTGGAGGTGCTGTGGATGGAAGATTGTGTTATGATGCTTATTTCAAGCACGTTTTCAGTATTAACAATATTTGGTGCATTAATATTAGCCAATATACTTTTTAGAAATAAATAGTTAATATATTTTTTTAATTTATTCAAAAAATATTGAGGATTATAAGACTGACTTGATATTTTTAAGTCAAAAAAATTCTCAAAATATAAATTAGAATAGAACTTCCATAGTCCTGTCGAGGGTCTAGCAGAACCCTCAATCAAAAAACACAGTAGAAATGTCTACCCTTCTCCTAGTAGAAAGGGTTTAACAGGCATTTTCTGCTACATATTTTATAGCGCCTCACATTTATAGTGTGGCCAAAAAATCAAATATCTAAACATCTTTTGAAAAAAAGTTTTTGTCTTTTTCAATAGTATGCTCACTTTAATATTTTATTTTAGACTCTTCTTTAAAGGAGAGCCTTTTTCTATTTTGCCCGTATCTCTGAAACTCCCACTCCTAAAGGAGTAGGGTTCTTAGGTAGTAACGGATCAACTCGCTTTTTTGTCTTTTGTCTACTTATCTTTCTTTAACCTAATAAAACTCATCTGTACACGCTCTTTTGCCATGGCTGGCCCGCATGGCCCGGGAGGGTCCACCAAGACCCTATCAAAATTAATATAAAAAAAGACCCACTCAAAAAATGAGTGAGTCATCTACTAATATTTAACCGGATTTATTTCTATATCTATCTATCTGTATTTGTATCTATTTTTTATTCTATCGCCCCACCTTCGGCTGGTATCTGATTAACATTAAACGTTATGGTATTTTCTTTTGAGCCCCAGTCTCTGGCCATGTATTTTACAACAACCGGTTCACCAGTCTTAATTGCATCATCTTGATATTGTAGTAAAGTGGTCTTAGACATGACTTTGCCAGCTGAGTCCAATATTTGCTTAGTACCTGAAACTTTGTCCTTTCCATTTACTTTTAATGGTAAAATTTGTTCACCACTTTTTTCTAAATAAGAAATTTGAAAATAGTTGAATGAATTATCTAACGGAATGAAATTATCAGTACGCAAAGTATCTCCAGGCTCTATATTTAAATCTATGGTTGTATTTACGGGCAAGTGTATACCATCCTTATATATTGTTGGTGGTGTCATGTCCGCAGAGTTTAACGTAAATTTAAATACATTCTGCTGTGTTTTATCTTCAGATTCTGCGATTACATGTACAGCATAATATCCTGACGCAGTTAAATTCGTTAATGTATCTGGATGATATATAACTCCATTACTTAGTGGATATTCTATTCGTACTCCTTCAGGATACTTTAAAGTTAATGGTGAGTCCATAGACATATGAACCATGCTACCTGCTACCACCGGATTACCGTTTGCAAGTGTAACAACAGGCATTGGAACGGTGGTTGCTGGTGCAAGCTCATCGGATACTGTAACCATCAAAGTAAAAGTCACCTCTTTAGCTCCATCGTTTATTTTATATAGTATTCGATGTGTTCCTACTGTATCAGTCATATCTAACATTTTATCTGACTTAAGATCAGTTCCTTTATCAGTGACTGAATTGTAATTTAAGGATATCGTACGAGAAAATTTTGCGTTAAGTGCGTTATCATCAGCTATTACATTTGGCACATATACTGAATCTTTTTTAAGAGTTATATCTACCGTAGTTCCAGTGACTATTTCTCCGTTATAAAGTATTTCAGGAGCTTGTGTATCGGTAACCGTAAATGGCATAACTTTTCTTGAACCAATACCAAAACTGTCTCTAGCAGTGCAAACAATTTCATAATCAGCCGCTATCCACGTAGCTTCTCTTTCTAATACTATGGAATCTTTATCTGGATACCATGTTCCTTTCGTACTTTTTTTACGTACAATTTGTATTTTCACATCTTCTACCGGGTTACCATCTCGATCGTATGCTACAATTTCTGGTATGGCAAAAGGATCGTTGACAACATAAGTATCTATGAAGCTGGAAGTATCAGTCCAAGTTATAGCGTCTTTGACAGTCAAGGTACATACAACACTTCGGGCACTTGTACCGGATCCGGCGGAGTAAGTGATCGTATAGACACCGGCTTCTGTAATGGAATCGACGGTACCAGTAAACTCTGCACCATCTTTAGTTATCGTAGTTGTGAGTGGCGTATCTGCGCCGTTCAATGTAGCGGTAGCATTCCAAGCTGGTTTGGTTAGACCGACACCTTGATAATATTCGAACGAGAAGTCATCGGTATACTCTGTTGTTCCGGCAGTTACAGTAATATGTGGTAGTGCGTTGACTACGACTACTTTTCCAATGAACATTTCAGTATTACTACCTGCGGCGAAATTCGGATCAGTCGAAGCCATATAAATAATGTAGTAAGTACCTAATTCGTCGGAAATATTTGCAATATCCTCCAATGAAGCATTTCTATTTATCATTTCTAGCGTGATTTTAGTATGCTTATTTCTGCCTTCTTTCAATATAACAGCATTGAAGTGCGCACCATCTTGATATTCTACAACTGGTCTGTATGGCGTGTTTAATTCCGCATTGTCATTATGTGTTAATGATGAGGCCGGAACAGCCATTAGTCCATTGCTAGCAAAAGGACTTGTTTCTCCATTTACACTCAAATCAATAGAATTTGCTTCGAATTGAGTTTTGTTTGGCCCAGTTATATTAAGCACTTGCATTGCGTAAGAATTACCATCACTATCCATTACGTCATATAAAAATTGATAAACGCCAAATTTACTAGTTTTTAGTTTCGTGTCTGTGGATTCATTACCATCTGGATCGATTAAAGTTCTGATTGTCACCGGTGATAGATCGCCATCTTTTTTGTCAGTAGCCGCAAATGGATACCAACCTTGGTTTACGTTCGCTACATTAAGAAATTGATAGTCCATGTTATAAACAATCATACCTGGATCTTCTCTATCAATGGCTGTGACAACTACATTAGTCAACTTATTAGTTTTACCATTCTTTGTAACATTAAAAGTTTGAGTCAAAACATTAGGTTTGTTCTTAGCAAATGACTGAGCATAGTTAAACTTAGAGACTAAGTTCAATATATCGCCAGCCGCAAAAGTACTTCCGTCAGGATCTGAAATTAAGGTCGCCAAAGCTGCTGCATCTGGTTTATCAGGCAATGTTGGGAACAGATAAATAGATTGTTGTTTCAAACTTCTAGCGCCATTCTCATCAGTAAATGCTGGACCATCTAAAGTAATTTCCAAAGTAAAAGTAAAGATACCTTTTAGTGATTCATCATCTGGAAGTGTGGAATCCGGAATAGAATACTCGATCGTGTAAGTTCCGGCTTTATAGATTATATCATCTAAACGTTTTATTACGGTGCCATCACCAATACGAGTAATCTTTTCTGTAATATTCGGATTGTCAATATTAAGGCCATCATCGACAACTGTTTTCACAATTGTTGGAAGGTTATATCCGGCCGGTAACGTATGTGTTGTATCTTTATCTACGGTACTACCATTTACCGTTACGCTGATTACCGGTGCGTCATTTGAGTCGATTATTTGTATGTTAAAACTAAATTTACCTTTTAACTCTTCATTCTCTGGCTCCACGGCATCGGCGATAGAGTATTCGATCTTGTAAATTCCCGGCGTACTCATTATAGTTGCTAAATCTGTTACTATGGTATTGCCGTCTGTGTTCGTAATAACTTCTTTAATATCTGGACGCTCAATATTCACTCCATTATCGAGAACTGTTTTAACAATTGTTGGTACAGCCGATCCGGCTAATAACTGAATTGTTGAGTCTTTCACTATAGGTGTGTCGTTTAAGGTCACGCTAATTACTGGTGCTGTATTTGGTTCAGTTATTTCTAAAATAAAACTAAATTTACCTTTTAGCAATTCATTACTTGGATCCGTGGTGTCGGCGATAGAATATTCTATCTTGTATCGGCCAGGTAAGCTCATAATTTCTGTTAACGATTTATTCACCAGTGAATCATCTGAAGCATTCATAATTGTTTCGACGATATTTGAAGTGTCAATATTTACTCCGTTATCGATAACCGTTTTCACAATCGTTGGAACGGCTGATCCAGATTCTAGGCTTATGCTTTGGTCTTGAGTTACGGATGAACCATCTAAAGTCACGCTAATTATAGGTGCTGTGTTTGCAACAATATTCAAAGTCAATTCTACAAAGGCACTTTCGGCCCCTTTTTGAGCGAACCTCAAAGTATGTGCTCCAACTGCTAAGTCGGCCAGACCATCTAAATTGTCTACAGGAATATCGTTTAAGGTGGTGATTATTTCGGCTGCTGGCTCAGAACTTTCAGCAGTAAACGCTGGGAAGGTTTGGCCGTGAATAAATTCTAAAGAAATATTTTCTGTATAATTATTCGTTCCATCTGAAATCGTAATTGTCGGCTTACTTGCTGCGGCTTTCACTGTTATGGTTTCGATATATAAACCATTTTGATTCGCTACAGCAAACGTCGGATCAGTTGATGCTAAATAAACTATAGTATATTTGCCGAGTTCATTCGTTATATCCGCCACTTGTTGGTCTGTAGCATCTAAATGTAATACGGCTAATTTTTCACGGTTAAAATTATCAAGTGTGTGCTTTATGATCGATTTTTTCAATGTTGTTCCATTATGAACTACAACCGGTTCATATGCTGTGCCCTGATATGCGGTAGATAGATTAATATTCATCATTTTCTCATTAAAATACGATGTTGTATTTCCATGAACCGTTAAATCGATTTCAGAAGCACCAAGTTCGGACATTTTTGGTGTGGTCACATTTATTACTCTAAAGTTTGCGCTGTGACTGTCAGCATCGGTTACTTCATATACAAATTCATGAACACCGTAAATTGAAGTACTCGCTGGCGCAGTAACTTTTGCTCCTAATGGATCGATTCTATAACTAGTTGTTTTACTAGAAATATCCCCTTCCTTTTTATCTGTAGCAGCAAAAGCGTAAAAAGCTTGACCTTTAGCATTCGGATTAATAAAGTCTGTTTCCATATTATAAGCAGATATACCCGGCTCTTCTCTATCATGGGCAGTTATGATAATGTTAATCAACTCATTAGATTCATTTGTGACTTTGTTAGTCGCTGTAAATGTTTGGGTCAAAATATTATGTTTATTTTCAGCAAATGAGGTACTCATTTTAAACTTAGAAACTATATTTGTAATCTCAATATCAACGTCCTGCGGCTCATCAATCCAAGCACGTAAGGCGACTGCGTCTGGTACGGTTGGTTTTGGACCATCGGTGCCAAATAAGAATATGTCCGTACGAGTACGTTGATTATTGGCAAAAGTAGGACCAGGCACTGCATCTGTCAGAATTATTTCTAAAATAAAGCTAAATTTACCTTTTAGTAATTCATTACTTGGATCCGTAGAATCGGAGATAGAATATTCTATCTTGTATCGGCCAGGCAAGCTCATAATTTCTGTTAACGATTTATTCACCAGTGAATCGTCTGAAGCATTCATAATTGTTTCGACGATATTTGAAGTGTCAATATTTACTCCGTTATCGATAACCGTTTTCACAATCGTTGGAACGGCTGATCCAGATTCTAGGCTTATGCTTTGGTCTTGAGTTACGGATGAACCATCTAAAGTCACGCTAATTATCGGTGCTGTGTTTGCAACAATATTCAAAGTCAATTCTACAAAGACACTTTCGGCCCCTTTTTGAGCGAATCTCAAAGTATGTGCTCCAACCGGTAAGTCGGCCAGGCCATCTAAATTGTCTACAGGAATATCGTTTAAGGTGGTGATTATTTCGGCTGTTGATTCAGAACTTTCGGCAGTGAATGCTGGGAAGGTTTGGCCGTGAATAAATTCTAAAGAAGTATTTTCCGTATAATTATTCGTTCCATCTGAAATCGTAATTGTCGGCTTACCTGCTGCATCTTTCACTGTTATTGTTTCGATATATAAACCATTTTGATTCGCTACAGCAAACGTTGGATCAGTTGATGCTAAATAAACTATAGTATATTTGCCGAGTTCATTCGTTATATCCGCCACTTCTTGGTCTGTAGCATCTAAATGTAATACGGCTAATTTTTCACTATTAAATTTGTCAGTGGTGTGTTTTATGATCGATTTTTTCAATGTTGTTCCATTATGAACTACAACCGGCTCATATGCTGTGCCCTGATATGCGCTAGATGCATTAATCTTCATCGCATTTTCACTAGTATACGACGTTGAATTTCCATGAACCGTTAAATTGATTGCTGAAGCACCAAGTTCGGACATTTTTGGTGTGGTCACATTTATTACTCTAAAGTTTGCGCTGTAGTTATCAGCATCGGTCACTTCATATACAAATTCATGAACACCGTAAATTGAAGTATTAGCTGGCGTATTAATTTTTACTCCTAACGGATCGATTCTATAACTTGTTGTGATACTAGAAACATCTCCGTCTTTTTTGTCGGTAGCAGCAAATTTATAAAATGGCATACCCTTAGTAGCTGGATTAATAAAGTCCGTTGGCGTGTTATAGGCTGATATACCCGGCTCTTCTCTATCATGGGCGGCTATGACAATGTTAGTTAAGTTATTAGATTCGCCTGTGGCTTTATTAGTAGCCGTAAATTTTTGTGTTAAAATATTATGCGTATTTATACCAAATGCGGTACTCATTTTAAAGTTAGACTCTATATTTGTAATCTCGACTACAACTTCCTTCGGCTCATCTATCAAAGCACGTAATGCTGTCTCGTCTGGTACGGTTGGTGTTTGACCATCGGTGCCAAATAAGAATATATCGGTATAAGTAAGTTGATTATTTGCAAAAGTAGGACCAGGCACTGCATCTGTCAAAGTTATTTCTAAAATAAAGCTAAATTTACCTTTTAGTAATTCATTACTTGGATCCGTAGAATCGGCGATAGAATATTCTATCTTGTATCGGCCAGGCAAGCTCATAATTTCTGCTAGCGTGTTATTTACCAAAGAATCATCTTCAGCATTCTTAATTGTTTCCACGATATTTGAAGCATCAATATTGTCTCCGTTATCGATTACGCTCTTTACAATCACCGGAGTTGCTGATCCAGATTCTAAGCTTATGCTTTGGTCTTGAGTTACGGATGAACCATCTAAAGTCACGCTAATTACCGGTTTAGTATTTTCAACAATATTCAAAGTCAATTCTACAAAGACACTTTCGGCCCCTTTTTGAGCGAATCTCAAAGTATGTGCTCCAATCGCTAAGTCGGCTAGATCATCCAAATTTTCTACAACCGTACCATTTAGAGTTGTGGTTATTTGGGCTGTCGGTTCAGAACTTGTTGCAGTAAATGTTGGGAAGGTTTGGCCCTGGATAAATGTCAATGGTGTATCTTCTGTATAACTACCATCTAATCCATCTGTAATCGTAATTATCGGCTTAGCATCCGATGTTACGGTCACCGTCTCATAATAAACATTAAATTTGCTCTCATCCGTAAAATCCGGATCGGAACTAGCCGTATATATAATAGAATAAGTTCCTGCTTCATTGGTTATTTGGGCGATATCCGATGCATTTATAAGTTCAAAATGATCTTTATTAAGAATATTTTGAGTGTGTTTCAATATAACATTCTTTAAAGTTGATCCTTCAGAATGAATAATTTCTGGTTCATACAGCGTACCTACATATGCTTTAGAAGTTCCTTTTACTAGCTTATTACTAGAATCAAATGTAGCAGAATTTCCACCGACACTTAACGATACAGTAGAAGTTTCTAAGTCGGATTTTGCAGGCAGAGTAATATTGACATACATCATCTCAAGCGTATTGTGTTCGCTATCTGTTACAGAATATTTGAACTGATATGGTCCATATTTTGAAGTGCCAAATTTTGCGTAATCGTCAGTGCTTATAATTTGTTCGGTTCCAAGCGGATCAATTATACTTAGCTCTATGTCATCGGTAAGATCTCCGTCTATAATATCTGTAGCTACATAAGGATATTTTCCGCTATTCATTGCACTTAGATTTATTGTCGAAACATCCATATTATATACGAGCATAGTTGGTTCTGGCCTATTGACAGCGCCTACAACGATATTTGTTAATGTATTCTTGATACCGGTCGTTGAATTTGTTGCATCAAAGATTTGAGTTAAAACATTTCCTCTTCCAGCTGAAAATGTTTTGCCATTAGAAACTTTGAGTTTACTATTTATCGTTCCTATTGTAAAGTCACCCTCTTTGGAATCTTCTAAAAGTTCTTTTAATTCATCTGCGGTTGGAAAAGTTAGATTATCACTCGCCAATATTCTTGTAGTAGACAGAGTCATCTGATTATTTGCAAAAGTCGGGCCAGGTACAGCATCTGGTTGAACGATTTCTAAGATAAAATTAAATTTACCTTTTAGCGTTTCATCATCTGGAGCCACGGAATCGGCGATAGAATATTCTATCTTGTATCGGCCAGGCAAGCTCATAATTTCTGCTAGCGTGTTATTTACCAGAGAATCATCTTCAGCATTCTTAATTGTTTCCACGATATTTGAAGCATCAATATTGTCTCCGTTATCGATTACGCTCTTTACAATCACCGGAATTGCTGATCCAGATTCTCGGCTTATGCTTGTGCCCGAAGTTACGGATTGACCATCGATCGTCACGCTAATTATTGGTGCTACAGCTAGGGGCTTTACGGCTTGTATGGTAATAATGTGTTTATACAATGCTCAGTTTATGAAGTATCAATTATTTCTGGCCAATCAATTGCTAGAAGC
>MDSO01000158.1_pt1 | contig 10043 bp, 11 predicted proteins | sample 1005691 | NCBI WGS metagenome assembly MDSO01 (sample SAMN05526595, study PRJNA338239) | gut metagenome | isolation source: stomach gut content | host: Acanthurus sohal | place: Saudi Arabia: Red Sea | collected 2011-04 | reverse complement strand
TTAAGACTAAGTGTCCAAGGTTTAAGGTTTATCATTCAAAGATCAAGATTCAGAATACAAAGTCTAAGGCTAAGCGTCTAAGGTCTAAAGTTTAGCATATAAAGCTTAAGGCTAAGTGTCCAAGGTTTAATGTTTAGCATTCAAAGATTAAGATTCAAGAATATAAAGTCTAAGGATAAGCGTCCAAGGTCTAAAGCTTAGCATATAAAGCTTAAGGCTAAGTGTCCAAGGTTTAGCATTCAAGGTTCAGCGTCCAAGGTTTAATGTTTAGCATATAAAGCTTAAGGCTAAGTGTCCAAGGTTTAATGTTTAGCATATAAAGCTTAAGGCTAAGTGTCCAAGATTTAAGATTTAGTATTTAGTATATAAAGCTTAAGACTAAGTGTCCAAGGTTTAAGGTTTATCATTCAAAGATCAAGATTCAGAATACAAAGTCTAAGGCTAAGCGTCTAAGGTCTAAAGTTTAGCATATAAAGCTTAAGGCTAAGTGTCCAAGGTTGAATGTTTAGCATAAAAAACTTAAGACTAAGTGTTCAAGGCTTAAGTTTTAGCATTCAAGATTCAGAATACAAAGTCTAAGGTTAAGCGTCCAAGATTTAAGGTTTAGCATATAAAGCTTAAGGTTAAGTGTCCAAGGTTTAAGGTTTAAGGTTTAGCATTCAAAGATTAAGATTCAAGAATATAAAGTCTAAGGATAAGCGTCCAAGGTCTAAAGTTTAGCATATAAAGCTTAAGGCTAAGTGTCCAAGGTACAAGGTTTAGCATTCAAAGATCAAGATTCAGAATACAAAGCTTAAGGCTAAGTGTCCAAGGTTTAATGTTTAGCATAAAAAACTTAAGACTAAGTGTTCTTAAGTTTTAGCATTCAAAGATCAAGATTCAGAATACAAAGTCTAAGGCTAAGTGTCCAAGGTTTAATGTTTAGCATAAAAAACTTAAGGCTAAGTGTTCAAGGCTTAAGTTTTAGCATTCAAAGATCAAGATTCAGAATACAAAGTCTAAGGCTAAGTGTCCAAGGTCTAAAGTTTAGCATATAAAGCTTAAGGCTAAGTGTCCAAGGTCCAAGGTTTAGCATTCTAAAGATCGAGATTCAGAATACAAAGCTTAAGGCTAAGCGTCCAAGATTTAAAGTTTAGCATATAAAGCTTAAGGCTAAGTGTCCAAGGTTTAAGGTTTAGTATATAAAGCTTAAGACTAGGTGTCCAAGGTTTAAAGTTTAGCATTCAAAGCTAAAAATGTAGCGATCAAGGTTTAAGGTTTAGAATGTAAAACTCAAAGTTCAGAATACAAAACTTAAGGCTAAGCGATCAAGATTTAAGATTCAGAATTCAACGTTCATGGTTTGGCATCCAAGAATGAAAGTGTAGAGTTACAACATATTTTCGATTAAATTTTCAAAAGTTTCACGTCTTCTAATAACCTTTTCGTCGCCTGAAGAAGTGATTAAGATTTCGGCTGTTCTTGGACGTTGGTTGTAAGAGCTAGACATGGCGAAACCGTATGCTCCTGCATCCATAATGGCGATGATATCACCGTAATGACAGTGAGGTAATTCTCTATCCTTGGCGATGATGTCACCACTTTCGCAAATATTGCCAACAACATTCATAGGATATTTAATTAAATCCGGTTGATCTCGTTGAGTATAAATTTCGATATCATGATAAGAATCGTACATAATAGGACGGGCCAAAACGTTAAAGCCTATATCACATCCTAAATATGTTGTATGAGCATTCTGTTTTAATCCGGTTACAGTGCCCAAAATTATTCCCGCTTCACATGATATAAATCGGCCAGGTTCAATTTGAAAGCAAATCTCTCGTCCATATTCTGCATTGAATTGATTGAACATCTCATCCAACTTGATTCCTAAATCTACTAAATCTAAAGGCTTTTCTCCGGATTGTTTGTGATAAGGTATCCCGAAGCCACCACCTAGATCTATAAATTCTAAAGAGGCGAAAGATTTAGCAAAATCTAGTAAGTTTGTAGTGCTTTCAATAAAGGCATTATTATCCATAAATAATGAGCCGATGTGTTGATTAATACCGACAAGATTTAAATTATTTTCTGCTATAATTTTTTTAACTGTCTCGAATTCATCCATGTTAACGCCGAATTTAGTTTTTTTACCAGCGGTTACTACTTTGTCATGGTGGCCGGCTCCAACGCCCGGATTAAATCTTACAGCAACGTTGCTATTAGGATTAAGTTTAGCATACAGTTGGAGCTGAGAAACTGAGTCCACACTAATAAGAACGCCTCGTTCAATAGCATAATTTAAGTCTTCTATTGTTGCATTGTTCGGTATATAAAATAATTCTGATGGATCGAATCCGGCGGCCAAGGCCATGAAGATCTCGCCTGGACTCATTGTGTCGACGTGAAGTCCTTCTTCTTTTACGATTTTCAATAAATGAATATTTGTATTTGCTTTAACTGAATAATGAGGAATAAAGTTTTTATATTTAACCAAATTTTTTATTTGGCGTAATTTAGATCTAAAGATGTCTTCGTTATAAACATATAGTGGACTTGAATATTTTTCTAGTAATTCAAATGGATTAGTAGTGTGAAAAAAATTTGTTTCTTTAGTATAATTTCCGATAAGTGTTGAATACATTTTTTCCTCCAATTTTTAAAATCTTAAAGAAGTATAACACATAATAGGATAAAAATCGAATGAATTTTAAAAAAAATGTCTATACTGTAAATAAACAGGAGGACAACATGAAGCAAACACAAGAGAACAAACGAGTAAAAGAGTATGTAATGAATGAATGTAAAAACCATAGTTTGGATTATAGCATGATTCAAAATAGTATCAGAGAATGGCATGTAAAGTATGATAAAAATACATTCGAAGAAGACAAATTTATTTTGGCGTAAAAAATATAAAAGATAAAGGCCCCTTTATTTTGTTATAGAAATAAAGAGGAGTCCTTTACTTTTTACTAAGCTAAAACAGCTAAAAATCTATCATAGTGATTAGCTGCTAATACTTTAAAATACTCAATAGTACATAATAGGATTGTTGCAGGTTGCATTGTGTTTTCATTTCCATGGAATGTCATGGATGTCATCAAGTGGTTATCTGGAGTTAAAACATATTTAACTGTCGGAAACTCAAACTGAAGTTGATTGATAACTCTTAGCATCTGCTCTCTTTTTTCAGGTGGAACATCCCTAATAATTAAAGACTGCATAGTAATATAGATGCTGTCATTAAAGATGATCATGAATTGCTTATTTTCGTCTTTAATTTTGTAAGCACTTCTAAAAATTACACCTGTTTCGACTTCTTCTTCTTTAAACATATTGATCGTGTTTTTTTCTATTAGATAGTCTCTAAAAACACGAGCTTTTTTATGCTTATTGGTTACTTCTAAGCCTTTGTCTGGTGGAATTGGAAGTTCTGTTACGTTGCCTTTATCAGCCATTTTCTACACTCCTTAGTTTACGTATTTGTTTAAAATAGTTAGAAAGAATTAATGAACATGGTTTTTCTAAAACACCCCGTTCTACAATGCACTTATGATTAAAATCATCTCGTTCTAATAAATTAATTAAGGATCCGCCACAACCGGCTTTTGCACTTAAGGCACCAAAGACGACTTTTTTTATTCGTGCTTGTACTATAGCTCCGGCGCACATTGGGCAAGGTTCGAGAGTTATATATATAGTGCATTCTTCAAGCCTCCAATCGCCAACTTTTTCGCATGCGTCCTTTATTGCTAAGATTTCGGCATGGGATGTAGAATTTTTATCAGTATTTCGCCTATTGCATGCTCTGGATATGATCTCATCATTTACTGTTATAACACATCCGATGGGGACCTCATCTAATAAAAGAGCACTGTTGGCTTCTTTTAGGGCTTCTTGCATAAAATAAATATCGTCTTTCATATTGTTAATATTCCTTCTTATACTAAATTTTATTCATAAATTTTATTCAAATGATACAATAATGTATCCGGAAAATTCATAGAATATTTTTTATAATGGTTGAGTCGCAATATAGTTTTCAGCATGAGATTCTAAAAAGTCAGGGCTACTATTAAACTCGGAAGAGTTACACTGCGGGCCTATATAGAATTACGCTGATTAGTGCAAGGCATGAAATTTTATAATGGTGGAGCCACAATATAGTTTTCAGAATTAAGTTCTAAAAAGTCAGGGTTACTATTAAACTCGGAAGAGTTACCCTGCGGGCCTATATAGAATTACGCTGATTAGTGCAAGGCATGAAATTTTATAATGGTGGAGCCACAATATAGTTTTCAGAATTAAGTTCTAAAAAGTCAGGGTTACTATTAAACTCGGAAGAGTTACCCAGCGGGCCTATATAGAATTACGCTGATTATTACAAGGCATGAAAATTTATAATGGTTGAGCTTATATTTTTCAGAATGAGATTCTAAAAAGTCAGGGCTACTATTAAATTCGGGAGAGTCATCCTTCGGGTCTATATAGCATAGGCGGGAATTTAAGAATCTTAGTCACAAAATTGCGGGGAAGCGGTGCATCCATCCGGGAGGGAGAAAGCGTGACTCCAAAATTACGAACATATAATTGACTCGTCGCACTTTTTAGTAAAAATATATACATGCGTTTGTCCTATTTTATAATGGTTGAGCTATAATACATAGTTTTCATTATTAGATTCTAAAAACTCAGGGTTTATATCAAATTCGGAAGAGTCATCCGTTGGCCCGCCATAAGCACTATATAGAACTACGCCGATTATTGCAAGGCATGAAAATATAATTGTAAACCATGAAGAAAATTTTTTGTGCCAGTTATTTACAGATTTTAAAACTACGGCCATAAATACGGGTAAAGCACACAGGCCAAGTACTAAATTGTGTATTAATACATCTTTATTTATAATAAACCACTCTCTTGCTTCTGGAACTGCTATTAGCACAGCAAAGCCGAAAGTTAATAATGATAAGAAGATACCTCTAATTAAAGGCATCGGATTTAATCTATTCATTTGAAAACCTCCTTATAAATTTTAATTAAGTTTAAAAATAAAAATATCTTATGTAAGAAATGAATACACTGATAGATACATCATAGCATAAAATAGATACAAAGTAATTAGGGAATTAATGGAAAATAACAGAGGGGTACCAAAAGGGACGCTCGAAACGAATTTTTCAGATTTGACAGACAAAAGAAGAGAAAAAAGGTATAATAGGAAATACAAGGATTAATGAGAAAAAACGGACGATTTACAGGAATTTTCGGATTTGCTGGACAAAAGAAAATAGAAGAGTTATAATTAAGAAAGAATGAATAGTTTGAGAACTATGAGAGATGCATCCTATATAATGAAGATACGCATCCCAAAAAGGCGTTATTAAGAAAGAATGAATAGTTTGAGAACTATGAGAGATGCATCCTATATAATGAAGATACGCATCCCAAAAAGGCGTTATTAAGAAAGAATGAATAGTTTGAGAGCTATGAGAGATGCATCCTATATAATGAAGACACGCATAACAAAAAGGCGTTAGATGACCTATAGTGGATAATATGACAAAAAAAAGATTTGTTAATAATAATGAAATGTAGCAAAGGAGAAAAGCTAACTCGTGGTTATAGAAATTATAAACGCTACGAAAAAATACGGAGATCATAAAGCACTGGATGGCGTAACAATAAAAGTAGAAAAAGGAAAGATCCAAGGATTAATCGGAAAAAATGGTACTGGGAAGACGACATTAATAAAAGCGATTGTTGGGATACATGAATTAACATCGGGAACGATAAAAATATTAGGCGAAGAAGTATATGATAATGAGTCGATAAAGAGAGAGATAGGATATGTAGCAGATAAGAATCAGTTGTTCAAAGATTATACAATAAATAAGATGATAAAATTTTACCAAGAAGTTTATCCAAAGTTTAGTGTAGAGAAGTTTGATTATTACAATGAGAAAGTAAAACTATTTAAGGAAAAAAAGATAAGGACATTATCAAAAGGGATGCAAACGAAATTAGCGATAATGTTAAACTTAGCAAGAAAACCGGAAGTATTAATCTTAGATGAGCCTACATCGGGATTAGATGTTATGGCGAAAAAGGAAATCCTAGGGTTTATAATAGAAGCGGTAGAAGAAGAACAGGTTACGGTATTGATAAGTTCGCATCATTTGAGTGACTTAGAAATGTTGTGCGATGATATAACGCTGCTAAGTGACGGAAAAAAAGTAGAAAATACAGCAAGTATAAATGAAGTCAGGGAAAAGTTAAAAAAAATACAAGTAGTATTTAAAAACGATGCTGATTTAAGTTTACTGGATAAAGACGAAAACATTATAGATATAAGTAACATAGGACGTGTATACTATATAGTAACGAAAGATTTAAGTAAGACAGAAAGCAATATAAAAGAGATCGGATTTAATATGATAGAAGAGTTACCAATGGCGTTAGAAGAAATATTTATTTATATAAATAAATAATTGTGAAATCCTTTGTTATAAAAACAAGGGATTTTTTTTTTGCATATATATGATTATATTGACAATAAGGAATGTGTTATGTATAATAGTTGTATTAGTGTGATTAATATAGAACGAAATAATTAACAAGGTAATGCAAAAATTAATATAAGGAGATAAATATGGTAACATTAAATATACATGATAAAAGGCCAATATATGTCCAGCTGATTGATGGAATAAAAGAGCAAGTTTTAAAAGGATTTTTACAGCCGGGTGACAGGATATGTTCTATAAGACAATTAGCGAGTGATTTGTCGATCAATCCGAATACAGTAGCGAGAGCATATGCGGAGTTGGAGAGGCAAAAAATTATAGTTTCGGCGAAGGGGCGAGGAAATTTTATAAATGAACAATTATATTTTAATAAGAAGAATGAGGATAAGAAGGTTGAAGTTAAGAAAAAATTAACTCAGTTATGTATAGATTGGAAGTTTGCCGGATATGATGAGTCTGAATTTAAAGAGATGTTGGACGATGTATATAGGGAGTTAGAAAAGGAGAGTTAAAAAAATTTTTTGAAAAAATATCAAAAAGAACTTGACAAACGTAACTGTATTAGTTATAATAGTATTGTTGATACATAAAGTATGCAAGATTAGCAGAATGATTTTTAAAAACACTTGATAGTTATTAATGTATTGATATATGGTTTATCTAAGTAGCAGAGAGGAGGGGCATAGGATGGTTGTAATAGATATACATGATAAGAAGCCAATATACATGCAATTAGTAGATGGGATAAAAGAACAAGTGTTAAAGGGTTTTTTAAAGCCGGGCGATAAAATATATTCGATAAGACAATTAGCTAGTGAGTTATCCATAAATCCGAATACTGTATCGAGAGCTTACGCTGAGTTAGAAAGGCAAAAGATCATTGTTTCGGCCAGAGGTAGAGGTAACTTCATAAATGAGAACTTATCCTTTGAAAAGGATGAAGTAAAGAGAGAAGAGCTTGCTAATGTACTTTCGAAATTTTGTGTGGAGTGGAATTTTGCCGGATATAACCAAGAAGAATTACATGAACTAATAATCGATATTTATAAAACTATATAGAAAAAGGAGGAAAACTGAGATGAAGACGATTTTATTTACTGTACCATGAGAGAAAATTTATAGATTAATAGGTAGGTATACATAAATTGTTGTGCGAAGAAATAGGATCCAATGAATAAACGAAAGAATAAACGGATAAATAAACGAATGAAAAGATAGACCAAGGAATAAAATAAATATAAAATTATAAAAAAATGTAAAGGAGAATAACATGAAAACTTTAATTCGTCATGAATTTGATTTAATACAACTAATGTTTTGGGTGGTTGCAGGCATACTTGTAAGAGTTGGCCTACAAGCGAATAATCTTTATATAGTATTGCAGAATAAGTATTTAGAGAATATAATTTGGGAGCCGAGCTTACCGAATAGTCTATTAAGGATATTAACTAATGATGGAACAATGACATTGGTTATAATGATAATGGTATATATACAATTTAAGGAGATCAAAGGAGAAGGTGTATCCGAATTTATATTATCATTACCGTTTACCTCTAAGGACATATTAGTGGCCAAAATAGTAGCTGGCTTATCGCTAATACTGTTTGCCGGAATAGGAATTGGAATAATATTTTTAGCGGTTAATATGGCTTCCATAGAGTTGATAGAAAATATGAGAATGTTAATGCCGTCCGGACATCTTTTTACAGAAACGTATACGACATTTTCGATAATAGCGATGACGATAAGATATATTTTAGAAATGGCAGTAATATATTCATTTTTAGTGATGGGTCAATTTTTAATAAAAAAAGCAGGACCGTCTGTAACATTTATGGTCAGCGGAGCATTTTCTATACTGTATTTATTGGCATTTTTCGCATTTGCAATCTATCTAAATCCGTTAAATTCAGGGGAAGTGCCTCGTGTAATTGAATCTATACGGGACATTGTGGATACACTTGCTCAGATGATAAGTGAGGCATATTTTATGAATACACCGGGAGAATATTTAGCTTATAGTATAAATGAAATAACGTATCATTATGCAGTCTATCCGCAAAAGTTAGGATTTGCAACGATAGCTAGTGTAAGCACAATCGGATTATTTTTTAGTATATCGATGTATCTTGCAGATAAAGTAGGATTTAATAGAATTAAATATTTTACAATATCTAAGACTTGGGATAAAGTGATTGTAATTTGGTGTGGATTATGTTGTGGATTACTCCAATATTTTTATGCTGCAATAGTTAAAGGTGGCCGATTCGACACAATTGACATGGTATTAACATTGATATGGGCTGGATTAGGCATGTTAATAATGAATAGGATAATCAAAAAAAGTGTAGCAGGAGGAGAATAACATGAAAAAATGGATAATTATGATTGGTTCCGCCGTAGTGATGATAGTATCAATTAGTATTATAATGTTGAAGGGAACGGATAAGTCACCGATGGCCCAAGAGAATTTTCAAGTAACAACTTTTAATCATGACAATTTAATGAATAAATTGGATAACGATGACTATATCGGCGAAAATGTAGTAGTATATTCGGCAGACGGCTTGAGATCTTATGATATACCGAAATTTGAGGTAGATGACATGGAAAAGTTTAAAGCATTCGAAGCAGAGTTAGGGATATCGGCCGAATCACCGTATTCTATATATAACACAGAAGATTTTAGAATACAAGTATTTGATGTGTACAACAATGGAACTAGTGAAGTAATCGATAGATCGGATTTATATTGGAATCCGAATAAAACGAACATGATAAGTGATGATAAACTTAAAGAAGGCGAATATATAAAACTAATAATAGAGCACGATTTATTGGATGAAGAGTTAAGCCAAATGAATAAGAAACTGATGCAGAATAATTTTGCACTGGAGTCGGCCCAAAGTTATGGTGAAAGAAAACGATTGCAGTATATTGAAATTATAGGTAATAAAAATTTGAATATAGACATAGTTATGGATCAAAATGGTGTATGCCAAGTTGGTGTATCCGCTACTTATGACGGAGAGGAAATAACTTTATCCGAATTAGAAGAAGAAGCAATAAAAGTATTTTTGGCCGAATTGAAGATGAACGAAGAAGAAATAAATGCATGTATTCAAATAATAAATGAAGCGTTAGTAAGTAAGTCAAAAACAAAAGGTAGTATTGGAAACTTTGATTTCAGGGTAATTTTAGCTAGAGCGAATGATGGATATAGAAGTCGATATGACAAAGGTGACACCTATGAATTAAATGCATTTAAGTTTGAAGTGTTTCCAAAAAAATAGCCTGGTCAAGGATATTCAGCATAAATATATGTTGGATATCTTTTATTTTAAAAATTAAAGGATTATGATCTACTCTTGTCATTTAATAATAGCTCTCGGCGACAGCTTCCATAGGAAACAAAATTGCGGGGAAGCGGTACCTCCTCCGTCTTCACAACATTGCGGAGAAGCGGTGCCCCCTCCGTTTTCACAACATTGCGGGGAAGTGGCCCTGCTCCCCTTCCAGGGGAGCTGT
>MDSO01000157.1_pt1 | contig 10089 bp, 7 predicted proteins | sample 1005691 | NCBI WGS metagenome assembly MDSO01 (sample SAMN05526595, study PRJNA338239) | gut metagenome | isolation source: stomach gut content | host: Acanthurus sohal | place: Saudi Arabia: Red Sea | collected 2011-04 | reverse complement strand
CTGGTAGTAGTGGGGTCTTATTAATTGCTTCTACTTTGTCAGATCAAGGGTTTAATGTTAGTACAATTGATGTTGCACAAGCTGGAATTATTATTGCAGGTATAGCACTTGTTATAATCGCTATAAATAATTTTATATTTGATAAAAAATTAGCAGCTAAATATACTAACAAAAAATAATTTTAAATAGGAGGCTTAAAATGGCACAATTTATTAGCATATCGTTAACGATATTTTATGCATTGATGGGATTTATAATGTTATTCATTGCTTATAAATCTTTTATTACTATCGAAGGCAATAAAAAATTTGGAACAGCTTTATTTTGGATTTTAATGGCAATTCCTTTTATTATTGGAGAGTACATACCCGCAAACGTAATTGGTATTTTGTTAATTTTAGCAAGTTGTTTAACTGTATCTAAACAAGTAGTTTTTGCTAAATATGATGCACCAACAGAAGAATTTACCCTAGCTTCTTCTGAAAGATTAGGAAATAAAATATTTTTACCTTCCTTAGTTTTAGCAATTGTAGCACTTGTTGTAGCAACAGTTTGGGCAAAAGTTCCTGGAGCTTCATATTTTGCAATTGGAGCAGCCGCAGTAATATCTTTAATCGTAGCATTTATATTAACAAAAGCAAAACCAATTGTAGCAATAAATGATAGTGCTCGTTTACTCCAACAAATGGGGCCTTCAAGCATGTTGCCACAACTTTTAGTTGCACTAGGAGCTTTATTTACTACTGCGGGAGTTGGAGATGTTATCTCACAAATAATATCTAGCATAATTCCTGGTAATAGTCTTTTAATAGGCGTTATTGCTTATTGTATTGGTATGGCAATATTTACTATGATAATGGGAAATGCTTTTGCAGCTTTCGCTGTTATAACAGCAGGAATAGGAATTCCGTTCGTATTCTCTCATGGTGGAAATCCAGCCATTATCGGTGCATTTGCCCTAACTGCTGGATATTGTGGAACATTAATGACTCCTATGGCAGCAAATTTTAATATTGTTCCTGCTGCATTGTTAGAAATGAAAAAACAATATGATGTTATAAAATATCAACTGCCTGTAGCAATTACGTTGTTAATAGCACATATAATATGTATGTATGTTTTTGGATTTTAATAAAATAGATAAAAATTCTCACATCTCTATATGAGTTGTGGAAATTGTAAAAGGAGGACTATTTATGAAAGTATTATTGACAGGTTTTGAGCCATTTGGTGGTGAAAAAATTAATCCCGCTGCTGAAGCTGTACTTATGGTTAAAGATAATATTGAAAATGCTGAAGTTATAAAATTTATTATCCCAACAGTAAGAAATAAATCTTTAAATGTAATTGAAAATGCTATAATTGAACATAATCCTGATATTATTATTTCGATTGGTCAAGCGGGAGGGCGCTTTGAAATTACACCTGAACGAGTTGCTATAAACATTGATGATTATCGTATTAAAGATAATGAAGGAAATCAACCAATTGATGAAGTTATTTATAAGGATGGAGAACCTGCATATTTTTCATTACTACCTATAAAATCAATGGTACAAAATTTGCATCAAAACAACATTCCTTCTTCTATTTCTAATACTGCTGGCACTTTTGTGTGTAATCATGTAATGTATGGTATTTTATATTTAATCAATAAAAAGTATCCTCACATCAAGGGTGGTTTTGTTCATATTCCTTACATGACTTCACAAGCTATTGATAAAAGAAATGTTCCATTTATGGCATTAGATGAGATTGTTAAAGGATTAGAAATTATTGTTTCAACTTGTGTTGCAAATAATCAAGATATTAGTATTGTTGGTGGTTCAATTCATTAATTAAATTATATTAAAAAAGTAGGCTCTTTTTAAGCCTACTTTTTATTCTATTTCATAATAAACTATTTCTCCACTATATGCATCAATTTGATATTTATAATCTTTATTCCATACTGTAAAGTCTATTTTATAACATATTAATTCTTCATAAGTATTTAATGATATTTTCAAATATGGATTTGCTCCTAAATTTCCTGCATCTTCTAAAGCAATACTTTTTGCTTTTTCCTTTGTTATCATTTCACCAGTTCGATCTTGAATTACTGGTATTGGTTCCGAATCTGTAGGCAATAATTCTGGAGTAACTGGAATATATTCACTATCATCTGGAGATGTATATATATCCTTTATAACAAATACACCATAACTATTAGTAGCAGTGGCACCCAAAAGATTACTTAAAGTAGCAATTGGCATATATGTAATTCCATTATGTATGATAACATCTTGTGTCAAAACATTTCCATTAACATTTAATTGTTGAACTTTGTACTCAGCAGTTATTTGTCCATATCCATATCCTAATACAGAAACACTTGCTAATGAACAAATTGCTAATAGTGGTAAAAATTTTTTCATTTTCACTCTCCTGTCATAAAAAAAGTATTGTTAAGTTAATTTCTATCAAAGGTACTTTATCTTGCTTGTGAGCTCCGAGACAATATCACGTAAAAACTTATTCCTATAATCATAAAGCAATTTTTCATGTTAACTTAACATTTCAAAAAAAATAAGTCTACCTAATCTTCTTCTACATAATAAACTTTAGAAACAATTTCAATTCCATGAGCACTATCTAAATCAATTAATGCTCCATCTTTATATATATTACTATAATTTTTTAATATTCTTACTCTTGGAAATAATGCAGCTTTTTTATCTTTTTTCACAACTGTTACTATATCTCCAGTATTTAATTTAAATATTGTATTTGTAGGGAATACTTCTAAGTTTGCTAAAAATTTTTCCATATATATAGGATCATATTTTATATGCTTATTTGATAATTTATCTTTAATTTCAGCTTTCAGAACAACATTAGTACTGTAATATTTTTTTAATGCAAAAAACATTTCTATAATTTGAATTATTTTTGCATATGGTGCTATACTATTCCCTAGTAATCCCTGTGGAAATCCTAATCCATCACCTGTTTCATGATGATGCAAAACTCCTAAAAGAACAGTCTGAGGTAAGTCATAATTATTTTTCAGATATTCATATCCAACTACAGGATGAATGTTGAAATGTCCTCTTGATTTTAAATGCGGAGATAACAAAGCTATATCTTTTAGCAAAGCTGTCATAAACACATTTACGGTTTCATCTCTATCCATTCCTGATTTAATTGCTAAAATAGCACTATTAACAGCAATGTTTGTAGTTGTTTCAATTAAAACATTTGAGAAAATTTTTTCAGGTAAATATCTAATTTTTAATCTGTTCTGATATTTAAATAATTCACAAATTAATTGTTCAGATACTGCAATAACATCATGTAAAGTGTGAGGACGAGCGGTACCGTCAATAGATAACTTTATAAACTTTTCAATTTCTGGAAAAGCTATGCTTAAACTATACAATTGAGAAATAAAAAACAATTCTTTATCACCAGAACAGTATTTATCTGTAATATATATATTATGTACATTTTCATGTTTTAACTGATGCAACATACGTGTTGTTACCTTTTCACCTCTATTAAAAATTGATGAACCTGTAGAACTGTAAATATCCACAGCTAAGACACTTCCTAATTTTAAATTTTCTAACGGAATTAGTCTCATATTCTTCCCTCTTTTCTAATTACATAATATTTTAGTTGAACTTTAATATAAAATTTCGTTTATTAATTAACAAGGTACCGTTGGTATCTTGTTAATTATCATTAAATAAATAAGAAAATAAAAAAACGTTTCCTATTATAAATAACAATAAATATGTTTCTTATAATAATATACTTTTCTTTAGTCTAGTCTAAACTGATTTAATAATATACATCAATTAAATGGAATGTTATATTAGAGTTACTCCAGCCTAAATCATATGGTACTAGCAATCTGTCAGTATTGTGGCATGTAACAAGCGGATACCCTTTATTATCAATGCCTGTGACAGTGGAGACGTGAGTTATACGGCCATTCTTTTCATAAGCTACAAAATCTCCTGGACGTAGTTGAAATGATGTTTTATAAATTTTTTCATAACTTCCTTTAGCAATGCAATGTCCTCTACCACTATTTATAATGTATTGAGTAAAGCCTTGAGCATTAACCCAAGCTTTTGTTCCTTCATGAGTATAATTCCAGGTTTTATTTTTCTTAAATCCACCACCTTCAAACATAATTTGAGAAGCAAAATTTGCACAATCTCCCCCAACAGGATTGCAATCCATATATTGCTTCAAATTATATCTAAACATATTTTCACCTTCACCAATTCCGCAATGCTTATGAGCATAGTTAACTGCTTTTTGAGTCCGTTCATTAGGAGTATAATTTGGCTTGGATTGTGCTACAATATACTTTGTAAGATCTTCAGGTTGTTTTTTTAATTCTAGTGAATCTGAAAATGGATCAGTATACCATTCTTTCATAATGATATATTCATTTCCAATTTTTTTTAGATGTAAATAATGAGAAGTTCCTAATTTGAAACTTGTTTTTACTTCAGGCTCATTAATATAACTGTAAGTAAAAGTTGTACATACATTAGTTGTCATTCCAAATAAACCATTTCCTCTATCCCTTACTTTACGAGGCTGTAAATTTGAAACGATTGCTTCAAATTTTATTCCTTGTTTAGCTGCCCATTCTTCAAGATATTTTATTTTTATAGCCTCATGTTCATAAGCATACAAACTTGCTTTCACATCTAAATTATATAAAGTTTTTAAAGCTTCTGCATCCTTTTTTAAAATACAATCATTTCTACAGGAAATGATTTGCCCTAAAATAACTTTAAACTCTTCTTTAAGTCCATCTTCGTTGATAGAAGTTTGTTCCTGTTCAAACTCTGCTTGTTCTTGCTTTTTTACATAATCACTTGGTTCCCCTGCAATGGGAAGTTCTATTTCAATAACTATGTTTTCAACTGCTAGTATAGTAGTAGGTAATAAACCAATCATTATTGCTAAAACTAAATTTTTCAACTTTATCTCTCCCTATTTAAACTTTTAAGCTTATTGTTTACAAAAATAGGGATAAAATATGCAAAATTCTAATGTAAATTTAGATATATTCATTTTATTTAGTTGAATATTAAATTCAAATACATTCAATTTGTTCATCTAAATAAATTATTCATTTGGATAATAAATTATTTGTTCAATTTCTATATCGGAACATTTTTCTAAGTCAATAACCTCGTTTATTGAAAAATTTTTACTTTTTGCTTTTACTATTTGTATTCTGGGAAAGAATACGTTATTTTTTCTATTTTCAACAACAACTCCTATATCTCCAGTTGTTAATTGTACCATAGTGTCTACTGCAAAAAATTCTGCATTATCTAATAATACTTCCAAAAAATATATATCGTATTTTTTAAAAAGTTCATTCAATTTTGGTTTTAGTTGTGTATTCATATTACCTAATATTGTAGTTGAACTTTTTAATTCAAAAAACATTTCTATAATCTGTATAATTTTAGCAAATTTATGGATTTTATCTCCAGTTATTTTTTGTGGAAATCCCGTTCCATCAATTAATTCATGATGGTGCAAAACTCCTACTAGTATATCTGAATGCAATAAATATCTTTTGCTTAAATATTCATATCCCAACACAGGATGCAGCTGATAAACATTTGGAGTATTTTTAAGATGTGGTGATATTACTCCAATATCTTTAAGAAGAGCTGTCATAAAAAGATTGTCTACCTCCTCTTTGTCCAAACCTGCTTTTATTCCAAAAATAGCCGTCATAATTGATGTATATATTATTGAATCAAGAATGGTATTTCCTACTATTTTCCCTGGAATATATCTAATCTTAAGATTTTCCTTTTTTTCAAGCAATTCCGCCACAATATCTTCCACTACAAAATGTACTTCCATAACAGTTTCTTCTGTAGCAGTTCCTTCAAAAGATGTTTCTCCTAATTTTTCTAATTTTGATATTAATGGTCCAAGATTATCTAATTGAGCCATGAACAAAGTATTTTTATCAGCAAAACAATATTCATCAATTATATATATATTTTCTATATTCATATACTTTATCTTATGCATTATAGGTTCTGTTATTATGGTGTTTTTATAAAAAATTACTTGTCCTTGATTATCATAAATATCCACTGCTAATTTGCTTCCTATTCTTGTATTATTTATTGATACTAATCTCATGCTACTTCCTCCTTTTAAGTTTTTTCGAAACTACTATATATGATTTATAACATACACAGTATAATTATACTTAGTACTAGTTACTTTGGCAACTTAATTACATATAATTGGTTATTTAATGAATTATTTTATTTTTTTTATTAAAAAGTATGTTTATTCTCTATATATTTTGGGTAATCCTCTAAAGTAAATAAAATTTATTTTTTTGGAGGTTCTATGATTATAGAAGAATTACATCAGCATATTGCTGATAAAAACTTAAAGTATTGGCTTCAAACTTTTGGTTGCCAAATGAATGCCCATGATTCTGAAAAAATCGAAAGCATGCTTGAGCAAATTGGATATATTAAAGCTCAAAAAGAAACTGATGCTAACATTATTATTTATAATACTTGTTGTGTTAGAGAAAATGCTGAACTAAAAATTTATGGTAAACTTGGGTATTTAAAAACACTAAAGAAAAGAAATCCTTCCCTTATAATTGGATTATGTGGTTGTATGATGCAACAAAATATTGTTTTAAATACGTTAAAAGAAAAATACAAATTTGTAGACATGATCTTTGGAACTTATAACCTTTATAAATTTCCTGAAATATTAAAAACTAGGCTTGAAACTGGTGAACCAATTATTGATATTTGGGATACCCATAAAGAAATTGATGAAGATTTGCCTTCTGTTCGTAAATATCATTTTAAGTCTTGTGTAAATATCACTTATGGTTGTGACAATTTTTGCACATATTGTATAGTTCCATATGTTAGAGGAAGAGAACGTAGCAAAAATGTTGAAACTATTTTAAATGAAGTTACAAATCTTGTTAATGAAGGTACAAAAGAGATTATGCTTCTTGGTCAAAATGTAAATTCTTATGGTAAAACACTTAACCCCATAATAAGTTTTTCAGAATTATTAGAAAAAATAAGCCAAATAGAATCTCTTAAGCGAATAAGATTTATGACTTCTCATCCAAAAGATTTAAGTGATACATTAATCGAAGTAATGGCTAAAAATAAAAATGTATGTAAAAGTTTGCACTTGCCAATTCAATCTGGCAGCAATAAAATTTTAAAAGCAATGAACCGTGTATATACTCAAGAAGATTATTTAAATTTAGTAAATAAAATTAAAATTGCTATGCCTGATATTACTTTAACAACAGATATTATTGTTGGGTTTCCAGGTGAAACAGATGAAGACTTTGAGCAAACTATTAAAGTAGTAAAAGAAGTTAAATATTTAAGTGCATTTACGTTTATATATTCTAAGCGTACAGGTACACCTGCTAGTGTTATGGAAAATCAAGTACCTGAAGATGTAATTAAAGAAAGATTTAATAAATTAGTTAATGTATTAAATGAGATTTCTTTAGAATATATGAAAACTCAAGTTGGTAAAACGGTTCAAGTTTTATTTGAGGAAAGAAGTAAAAGTAATGTTGAAACAATAACAGGAAGAACAGATACAGGAATTTTAGTACATGCACCTGCTAGTGAAGATTTAATCGGAACTTTTGCTTACGTAAAAATTACAAATGCAAAAACACATTATTTATCAGGAGAGATAATTAAGGGGGATTTGAAATGACTCCAATGATGCAACAATATTTTGATATAAAAGAAAAACACAAAGACTGCATAGTGCTATTTCGACTTGGAGATTTCTTTGAAATTTTCTTTGATGATGCAATAACTGCAAGCCGTGAACTTGAAATTGTTTTAACAGGGCGTGAATGTGGTATGAAGGAAAAAGCTCCTATGTGTGGAGTTCCTGCTCATGCTGTGCAAAATTATATTTCTAAATTAACTGAAAAAGGATATAAAGTTGCTATTTGCGATCAAATTGAAAATGCTAGTAACGCCAAAGGCCTAGTAAAAAGAGATATTATAAGAATTATTACTCCTGGAACAGTTCTAGAAGGAAATATTTTACAAGCAGAAAAAAACAACTATATAGCTAGTGTGGTATTTTGTAAAAATGAATATGGTGTTAATTTTTGTGATATAAGTACTGGTACTTGGCAGCTTACTACATTTGAAAAAAATGCTACTTCTAAAAAAGTTATAGATGAATTAGCTAAATTTATGCCAGTCGAATGTCTAATTAGTGAAAATTTAAAAGAAAGCCCTATTGAATTATTTTTAAAAAATTCATGTAATTGTTTAATTGATTATATACCACAGTATATTTTAGAGCCAACTTATAGCCAACAAATTTTAGAAGTCCATTTTAATATATTAGATCTTAATGGTATTGGTTTAACAACAAATATTTCTATTTTATCTGCTGGAGCCTTGTTAAATTATTTAAAAGAAACTCAGAAGGATAATTTAGTTCATTTAAATAGAATTCTACTTTACAATACAGAAGAATATATGTTGGTTGATAGTGATACACGTAAAAACTTAGAAATATGTGAAACTTTACGAAATCAAAAAACTAAAGGTTCTTTACTTTGGGTTCTTAATAATACTCATACAGCTATGGGTGCAAGATATTTAAGAAAATGTGTAGAACAGCCTTTAATAAATACTAATACTATTAATGATAGACTAAATACAACTCAAGAATTAGTTGAAAATCTATTTTTACATGGAGATTTAATTGATTATATTAAACAAGTTTATGATATAGAACGACTAATTAGTAAAATAGCCTTTGGAACTTGTAATGGAAAAGAATTACTTTCATTAAAAAATTCTATTGAAAATTTGCCTCAAATCCAAAATCTTCTTAAAAGTGCAAATTCAACAATATTATCCACCATGTATAATTCATGGGATAATTTAGAGGATATTTTTAATCTAATCGAAAATTCTATTTCAGAAGACTGTTCAATTTCACTTACTGAAGGCGGTCTTATAAAAAAAGGTTATAACGAAGAAGTTGATCATTATAAGTCTATTAAAGAAAATGGCACTTCTTGGTTAAGAGATATCGAAAATGATGAAAAAGAAAAAACTGGAATTAAAAATTTAAAAATTAAATATAACAAAATTTTTGGATATTTTCTAGAAGTAACTAACTCTTACTCAAAATTAGTTCCTGATTATTTTATTCGTAAACAAACACTATCAAATTGTGAAAGATTTATTACTCCCAGATTAAAAGAAATTGAAGAAGAAATTTTAAGTGCTGATGAAAAACTTATTAATTTAGAATATAAACTTTTTATAGAAATCAAAGATATTATTAAATCTAATTTAGAACGTATTTCTGCTATTTCAAACAATATTGCTCAATTAGATATGTTTTGTTCATTCGCTACTATCGCTCTTAAAAATAATTATGTTAGACCTGGTATTAATAACTCTTCTGTTATAGAAATTAATAATGGAAGACATCCTGTTGTTGAAAAAATGATGCATTTTAATAATTTTATACCAAATTCAACTATACTCGATGAAAACCAAAATCAAATTTCACTAATTACTGGTCCAAATATGGCTGGTAAATCAACTTATATGCGCCAAGTTGCTCTTATTGTGTTGATGGCTCAGATTGGCTCTTTTGTTCCAGCTGATTCTGCTAATATTGGTGTTGTTGATAGAATATTTACACGTATTGGAGCTTCAGATGATTTAAGTGCTGGAAAAAGTACCTTTATGGTTGAAATGACAGAAGTTGCTAATATTTTAAATAGTGCAACTAAAAACAGCTTATTAATTTTAGACGAAATTGGTCGTGGCACAAGCACTATTGATGGTTTAAGTATTGCTACTTCTATAATAGAATATATTGCAGCAACATTAGGTGCGAAAACTTTATTTGCTACTCACTATCATGAGTTAACATCATTAGAAGAACGATATAATAATATACAAAATTATTGTGTGGATGTTAAAGAACATGGAGAGGATATTATATTTCTACACAAAATAAAAAATGGTAAAGTTGATCATAGCT
>MDSO01000156.1_pt1 | contig 10113 bp, 6 predicted proteins | sample 1005691 | NCBI WGS metagenome assembly MDSO01 (sample SAMN05526595, study PRJNA338239) | gut metagenome | isolation source: stomach gut content | host: Acanthurus sohal | place: Saudi Arabia: Red Sea | collected 2011-04 | reverse complement strand
GTTTGGTAAATATAAAAGGTCTACTCCGTTAAATTTATACAACTCAAATTCTCCAAAATTTGTATCTATGGTTTTTTCACTTAATTCTACAGTTCCTTGCAAAGGCACATCTTGGCTTTGGATTTCAAGAAGATTTTCTTCATGAAGTGTAAGTGGGATGTTTTCTCTTTCCGCTTCTTCCAGTGGAAGAATGGTTTCCATTGCAAATGTTGGTGTAGTAAATAATAAGCTTAAAATAAACATAAATTTTTTCATAAATTACTCCTTTTTATGCTATACTTCTTATTTTTAAGTTATAGCACGTTACAAAATAAAGTATATGAAACTTTTTAATTAAAATTTATTTGTTAAAGAAATTGTTATATAAACGTTATAATTTTGATACAAATAAGCTTGTAAAATTTAATTGTATATTATCTAAAACTAGGATATAATTTAAACATAATGTTATTTAACTTAAAATTTATTTAACTATTTATAATAGATATGTGATTAGTTATTATCATTTTTTCATAGTATATAAACTATTAAATATTGATATTTAGGGTCCATAACTCATCATAATCACTAAAAATAAAGTAAACGTACTTACAAGCTGAGAGCTTGGGAGCTGTATGCACCACTATAATAAAATTTAGTTACAGGTTTAAAGCTTCAAGACATATTGCTATAAATATGGTGTTGAATAAATGATGATAAATCTTTAATTTCTCATGATGCAGGAATAAAAAAATAAACAACTTTTAAAGTTGGTAGCTTAGATCTCAGATCACAATCGGTCTAAATTACTTTATTCCTTTATTTTGTTGTAAATATTATTACGATATAAAAAAATCAGCCTTATTAGTTAAATGCAATAAAAAAGAGTTATTCAACAACCTATATAAAGTATAAATACTATATTATAAGAAGGAAAAAAATGAGAACAAATAATTCATTAAAAAACATGGCAACAGGATTAATAAGTCAAGGAATAGGATTAGTTATAAGTTTCATAGTACGAATGATATTTATTAAAACATTAGGAACAGACTATTTAGGTGTAAATGGATTATTTTCAAATATTCTTACAATGTTATCTTTAGCTGAAATGGGCATAGGTTCTGCAATAGTATTTACTTTATATGCACCTTTGGCAAATCGAGATATTCCTAAAATAAATCAACTAATGAATTTTTACAAAAAAATATATATTGTAATAGGTAGTTTCGTTTTTTTTACAGGCTTATGTTTGGTGCCATTTTTGGAAGACCTTATTAAAGACACTCCAAATATTCCGTATCTAAGAACAATATATTTATTATTTTTGCTTCAAACAGTTAGTTCGTATTTTTTTGCATATAGAAAATCTTTAATTAGTGCAGATCAAAAAACATATGTATTGACAATATACTACAGAGTATTAGATATAATTTTAAGAATAGCTCAAGTTATAATGCTTATACTAACTAGAAATTATATTATATATTTATCTTTGTGGGTAGGGATGACTATTATAGAAAATATTATCATTGCCTATAAAGCTCATAAAATGTATCCTTTTTTAAAAGAAGCAAGAGGACATAGTTTAGACAAAGAAACAAAACAAGAAATTTCAAAAAAAGCCAGAGCACTGGTATATTACAGAATAGGTGGAGTATTAGTTGGTGGTACAGACAACCTGATTATTTCAAGGTTTGTAGGAATTGCCTATGTAGGATTGTTTTCTAACTATGTTTTAATTACACAAGCAATTGCGGGAATTATAGGTCAGATTTTTAGTTCAACTACTGCAAGTATAGGAAATTTAAATGCATTAGAAGGAAAAGACAAAACATTTAAAATATATACTCAAATGCTGTTTTTGAATTTTTGGCTAGTCACATTTTGCTCTGTTTCAATATGGATACTATCAAATCCATTCATAACTTTGTGGCTAGGTCCAGAATTTGTATTTAGTCCCACCACAGTTTTAGTTATAGTAATAAATTTCTATATTTCTTTAAGCCTTCAAACAACTAGCATTTATAGAAGTGTATTTGGTTTATTTATTCATGGAAAATTTGTACCTTTATTTCAAGCATTTATAAACATCGTAGTATCTGTTGGGTTGGCTATACAACTTGGAGTAATAGGAGTATTCTTAGGAACAATGATAAGTAATCTTCTAACAGTATTTTTTGCAATCCCATATTACTTATATAAATATGGGTTTAATAAAAGTGTGAATGATTACTTTATAAGGTATTTTAAATATACAATAATAGCTTTAATTAGTGCTGTTTTAACAACTTTATTATGTAATCAAATTGTAGAAATCACTTTAACAACTTTGGTTATTAAAGGAGTAATATGTTTAATAATTCCAAATTTTATATTTATTTCTTGTTTTTGTAGAACAGAAGAATTTAAAAATTTATATGAACTATTAAAAAAATTAATTCAGAATGGTAAAATTTGAATGTAAAAATTAAAATATATAAACGTTGTATAAAGTTTTTATACAACGCCTACTATATATTTATTATAAAAATAAAAAAATATTTTTCATATGTAGTGTATAATGTTTAGATTTATTTTATAGTACATAATCAACTTCAAATTAATTATTTGAATATAGGGAGCATATTCTGCTTCCTATATATGTCAATAAACATACTATAATTGATAAAAGTTTGTCAAACATGTAGAGAATTTATAGTATAAATTTGTACAAAATAGAGAATTATAAAAATCTACTTGTACTTATGGAGAATTTACCTTGATAAATAAAGTAAAACTATGTACAATAATCAATGAGAGAAAAAAGCATCTCTTTTTATAAATGCTTATTGTAATGGGAGTTGTACTTATTTCCATTTTTTAAGTAGTAAAAAAATAAATAAATTTTTATTTGGATGTATCAATTTTATAAATTGGTTTAATACTAAATAGGTAAATCAATTTAATTTATAATTTCGAGGAGGATTTATTAGATGGCAGTAAAAGTAGCAATTAACGGTTTTGGACGTATTGGACGACTTGCATTTAGACAAATGTTTGGTGCAGAAGGATATGAAGTGGTGGCAATTAACGATTTAACAAACCCAAAAATGTTAGCTCATTTATTGAAATATGATTCAGCTCAAGGTAAATATAGCAAAGCAGACAAAGTAGAAGCAAAAGACAGCTCTATTGTTGTTGATGGCAAAGAAATTAAAATCTATGCTGAAAAAGATGCTAAAAACCTTCCATGGGGAGAGCTTAATGTTGATGTAGTTCTTGAATGTACAGGATTCTATGTAACAAAAGCTAAATCTCAAGCACATATTGATGCAGGAGCTAAAAAAGTTGTTATTTCAGCACCAGCTGGAAATGATCTACCAACAATTGTATTTGGAGTTAATGAAGAAACTTTAAAAGGATCTGATACAATTATCTCAGCGGCTTCTTGTACAACAAACTGTCTTGCACCAATGGCTGATACTTTAAACAAATTAGCTGCAGTTGAAAAAGGATTTATGACTACAATCCATGCTTACACAGGAGATCAAATGACTTTAGATGGTCCTCATCCAAAAGGAGATTTAAGAAGAGCTCGTGCAGCAGCATGTAATATTGTTCCAAACTCAACTGGAGCAGCAAAAGCTATTGGATTAGTAGTTCCAGAATTAAACGGAAAATTAGATGGAGCAGCTCAACGTGTACCAGTACCAACAGGTTCAATTACTGAATTAGTTGCTGTAGTTAACAAAAAAGTATCTGCAGCTGATGTTAATGCTGCAATGAAAAATGCTTCAAACCAATCTTTTGGTTACACTGAAGAAGAACTAGTGTCTAGTGACATAGTAGGAATTACTTTTGGTTCATTATTTGATGCTACACAAACAAAAGTTAACGACTTGGGAGATAAAACTCTAGTTAAAGTTGTAGCTTGGTATGATAATGAAAACTCATACACTAGTCAAATGGTTAGAACAATTAAATATTTTGCAGAACTTCAATAATAAATATAGCATTTACTTTATATAATATAAAAATTTTAAAAAGGGCGACATGTCGCCCTTATCACAGGGTTTTAAGCCCACTCCTTCTGCGGAAGGAGTTTCAAAAATAAGATCCAAATATAATCGGAGGCAATTTTTATATGAATAAAAAATCAGTTGAACAATTAACTAACCTTAAAGGAAAAAAAGTATTAGTACGTTGTGATTTCAATGTGCCATTAAAAGATGGAGTAATTCAAAATGAAAACCGAATTATTGGAGCGCTACCAACAATTAAAACACTTGTTAAAAAGGGAGCAAAAGTAATTTTATGTTCTCACCTTGGAAAACCAAAAGGTGAACCAGTTCCAGAATTATCACTAGCACCAGTAGCAGTAAGCCTATCAAAACATCTTGGCCAACCAGTTAAATTTGCAGATGATCCAACTGTTACAGGAAAAGTAACACAAGATATGGCTAAAGATTTAAAAGATGGCGAAGTTTTATTGTTACAAAATACAAGATATAGAATAGAAGAAACCAAATATGGCAAAGATGAAAAAGCTACAGAGTTTGCTAAAGAGTTAGCTGCACTTTGTGATAATGAAGTGTTTGTAAATGATGCATTTGGTACAGCTCATAGAGCACATGGGTCAAATGTGGGAGTAACTAAATTCTGTAAGGAAAACGCTGTTGGGTATTTAATGGAAAAAGAAATTAAATTCCTTGGAAATGCTGTTGAAAACCCAGTGAGACCTTTTGTAGCAATTCTTGGTGGAGCAAAAGTATCTGATAAAATTGGTGTAATTAACAATCTTCTTGAAAAAGTAGATACACTAATTATTGGTGGAGGAATGGCTTATACTTTCTTAAAAGCTCAAGGGCAAGAAATTGGAAATTCTCTTTTAGAAGAAGATAAAATGGATTATGCTTTAGATATGATTAAAAAAGCTAAAGACAAAGGTGTAAAATTACTTCTTCCAATTGATCATGTTATTGGTAAAGAATTTAAAAATGATACTGAATATAAAATAGTTGATACTATTGAAGCAGGTTGGTCAGGATTTGATATTGGACCAAAAACTATTGAATTGTTTAAAGATGCATTAAAAGGTGCAAAAACAGTTGTATGGAATGGACCAATGGGAGTATTTGAATTCGAAAACTTTGCTAAAGGTACACTTGAAGTAGGTAAAGCAGTAGCAGAATTAGAAGATGCAACAACAATTGTTGGTGGTGGAGATTCTGTTAATGCAGTTAAACGTCTTGGAATTGCTGATAAAATGAGTCATATTTCAACTGGTGGTGGAGCAAGTCTTGAATATCTTGAAGGTAAAGAACTTCCTGGTGTTATGGCAGCAGATACTTTTATAGTGGAAAAAGGAGAATAATCAATGCGTAAAAAAATTATTGCTGGAAACTGGAAAATGAATAAAACTCCAAAGCAAGCTGTAGAGTTAGTTAATTCTTTAAAAGATAAAATTAACACTGATGCAGTTGATGTTGTGGTGTGTCCAACTTTTGTTTGTTTACAATCAGTTGTTGAGGCAGTTAAAGGAACAAACATTGCAGTTGGTGCACAAAATATGTATTTTGAAGAAAATGGAGCATACACTGGGGAAATTTCACCAGAAATGTTAACTTCTATGGGTATAAAATATGTTATTATTGGCCATTCTGAAAGAAGACAATATTTTGCTGAAACAAACGAAACTGTAAACAAAAAAACACTAAAAGCAATTGAACATAAATTAGTTCCTATTGTTTGTGTAGGGGAAAGCCTTGCTGAAAGAGAACAAGGAATTACAATTGATTTAGTGCGTTTACAAACTAAAATTGCATTAAAAGATGTAAGTAAAGAAGATGCTAAAAATGTAGTTATTGCTTATGAACCAATTTGGGCAATTGGAACAGGAAAAACTGCGACAAATGAACAAGCGGAAGAAGTTTGCAAAGCTATAAGAGATGTTGTATCTGAAATTTACGACGCTGAAACAGGAGACGCTGTAAGAATTCAATATGGTGGTTCTGTAAATGCAGGAAATGCTAATGCATTATTTAATATGGGAAACATTGATGGTGGATTAGTTGGTGGAGCAAGTCTTAAAGAAGAATTTGCATCTATCATTAATTACTAAACTGAGGTATAGTTGATGACAACATTATTATTAATATTAGATGGGTTTGGTAATACAAACCACAATGAAGCAAATGCTATTAACTTAGCAAATAAACCATGTCTTGAAAGTTTGATGAAGCAATATCCTACTGCTGAAGCCTATGCCAGCGGTATGGAGGTTGGATTACCTGATGGACAAATGGGAAATTCAGAGGTAGGTCATTTAAACATTGGGGCTGGAAGAATTGTTTACCAAGAATTAACAAGAATTACAAAAGCTATCCAAGATGGGTCTATTTTGAAAAATGATGTACTTGTAAAAGCTATGAAACATGCTAAGAAAGAAAACTCTGCACTTCACTTTATGGGGCTTCTTTCAGATGGTGGAGTACATAGCCACAATACTCATTTATATGGGCTTATTGAAATGGCTAAAAATATAGGAGTAGAAAAAATTTATGTTCATGCATTTTTAGATGGACGTGATGTTGCTCCTGATTCTGCAAAAGGATTTCTTATTGAATTAGAAGAAAAATTAAAAGAAATTGGAGCTGGAAAAATTGCTTCTATTTCTGGCAGATATTATGCAATGGATAGAGATAATAGATGGGAAAGAGTAGAAAGAGCCTATAATACTATTGTTAATGGTGAAGGTAACACTGCAAAATCTGCAGTTGAAGCTATAACAGATTCTTATGAAAGAGAAATCTTTGATGAATTTGTTGAACCAACTATTATTGATAAAGATGGAACTATAAAACAAAACGACTCTGTTATATTTTTTAATTTTAGACCTGACAGAGCAAGAGAAATAACTCGTGCTTTTGTTGATGAAGAATTTAAAGGATTTCACAGAGACTATGTAAAAACTTATTTTGTAGCTTTAACTCAATATGATATTACAATTACAAACAAAGAAGTAGCATTTCTTCCTCAAACGCTAGAAAATACTTTTGGGGAATATATTTCTAAATTTGGAAAAAGACAACTTCGTATTGCTGAAACTGAAAAATATGCTCATGTTACTTTCTTCTTTAATGGTGGAGTAGAAACTCCAAACGAAAACGAAGAACGTGTTCTAGTATCATCTCCAAAGGTTGCAACTTATGATTTACAACCTGAAATGAGTGTATATGAAGTTACAAATAAATTGGTAGATCAAATTCTTTCCGAAAAATATGATGCTATTATTGCTAACTTCGCAAATCCGGATATGGTTGGTCATACTGGAAATTTAGAAGCTGCTATAGCGGCTATTGAAGCAGTTGATACTTGTGTTGGTAAAGTAATTGATGCTATTATAGAAGTTGGTGGAAATGCTATTATTACAGCTGACCATGGAAATGCTGAACAAATGGAAGATTATGATAACCACTCACCATTTACAGCACATACAACAAATCCTGTGCCAGTTATTTTAGTAAATTATGAAAAAGGTGTAAAACTTAAAGATCATGGAAAATTAGCTGATCTTATTCCTACAGTACTTGAAATGATGGATATACCAAAACCAGTAGAAATGACTGGGCATTCTTTACTAATTAAAAATTAACTAGATATTATCTATAAGTTTTCTTATAGTTAATTATATAATCAAAAATTTGAAGGGAGACTTTTAATAATGAAAGGTTTTATCGAAATTTTAGACGTACACGCTAGAGAGGTAATAGATTCAAGAGCTAACCCAACTGTAGAAGTTGAAGTTATTGTTGAGTGTCAACATGGAAAACAACACGTTGGAAGTGCAATTGTTCCATCTGGTGCATCAACTGGAGAACGTGAAGCATTAGAGCTTAGAGATGGTGACAAAGATAGATATGTTGGAAAAGGAGTTCAAAAAGCAGTTGATAACGTAAATAATGTTATTGCTAAAGAACTTAAAGGTAAAAATGCTCTTGACCAAGCTAAAATTGATAAAATTATGATTAAATTAGATGGAACAGATGATAAATCCAAACTTGGAGCAAACGCTATTCTTGGTGTTTCTATGGCAGTTGCAAAAGCAGCAGCTCAAGCTCTATGTATGCCATTATATCAATATCTTGGCGGATTTAACGGAAAAGTATTACCAGTACCAATGATGAACATTTTAAATGGTGGAGAACATGCTGATAATACTGTTGACTTCCAAGAATTTATGATTATGCCTGTTGGAGCAACTTCTTGGAAAGAAGCTTTAAGAATGTGTGTTGAAATTTATCATACTCTTAAAAAAGTGCTTAACTCAAAAGGTCTTGCAACTGGTGTAGGTGATGAAGGTGGATTTGCTCCTGACCTTGCAACTGCTGAAGATGTACTTGAATTAATTGTTGATGCAATTGAAAAAGCTGGATACAAACCTGGTGAACAAGTTCGTATTGCTCTTGACGTGGCTGCATCTGAACTTCATAACACTACAACTGGTAAATATGAATTCAAAGGTGAAACTAAATTTAAAAATGCAAGCGACTTAATTATGCGTACTTCTGAAGAAATGATTAATTACTATGAAGAATTAATTAACAAATTCCCAATTATCTCTATCGAAGATGGTCTTGGAGAAAGAGACTGGGATGGATGGAAATTGCTTACTGAAAGATTGGGAGAAAGAGTTCAACTTGTTGGAGATGACTTGTTTGTAACTAATACTTCAATACTTGAAAAAGGTATTGAAAAAGGTATTGGTAATTCAATCTTAATTAAAGTTAACCAAATTGGTACTTTAACTGAAACTTTTGAAGCTATTGAAATGGCTAATCGTGCTGGATATACTGCTGTTGTTTCTCATCGTTCAGGAGAATCTGAAGATAATACAATTGCTGATATTGTTGTTGCTACAAATTCTGGCCAAATTAAAACTGGTGCACCAGCTCGTTCTGATAGAACTGCTAAATATAATCAACTTCTTAGAATTGAAGAAGAACTTGGTGATATTGCTGAATACAAAGGGCTTGCTTCTTTCTTTAATATTCAATAATAATAAGAAAAATATAAAAGGGCTCCCCAGATTAAAGGGGGCCTTTTTTAATGTTACTAAAATAAAATCGATATATGTTATAGTAGTTGTACTTATAGTTTAAGTGGAAGCGACGATAAGTATATAGTAAATTAATTTTATTTAGAAAAACACAAAATATACCAGGTTATCAGCTCTATATATTTTTATATAATTATGTAAGCAATCCATTTAATTTTTCAATATCTTCATCGCTAAAATTTTCAAATAGCTACTTTTGATTTTCTATTCTCTTTTTATCAGCTTCTATCCAAACTTTTTTCCATCTTCTGTTAGTCTGGCATTTTTAATTCGCTTATCTTCAGGTGATACACTAAACTCTATAAAATTCTTCTTTTCAAGTCTTGCTATAGTTACTTGTATTGTAGTTTGAGATACCTCAAATGTCTTCTCTAATTCATTTAGTTATCAAATTGTAGTCCAGGATAATCTAAATCATACTTATATAGTCTAAAAATTCTTCCAGGGGCTGGCATAATATAATCTAATACAATTTCTCCATCACTTGTAAGTTCAAGAACTCTGTTGGTTTCAGTGAAAATAATTAAAACATTTCCATTTGGAAGCTCTCTAGCACCTGACATAAATTGAGAGTAAGCTCCTTCTGTCCCATCTTCATTATATTCCCACACAAGTTCAGGGGCTTTATCAAAATCCCATTCTCCAGCTTCAGAAACAGGTAGTTTATATCTTAAAACACTTGAGTAATCTTCTTCATTTTCAGAAAGTTCTCTATCCAATCCGTTATTGAAAAGCTGAATTTCTCCACCTTTTTCATCTGTCCAGTTTGCATCATGTTGGAAAAATAACAATTGTTCTTCATTAGCCTCAGGATTCATTGTTTTTTCATTTCCGAAACGATATAATAAGTCGCCTTGTTCACCTTTTGCTTCTTCTGTTGTTAAATCATGGTCAATAACCCAAACTTCACCATACATAGCTGCAGAAATTAAGATTTGATTAAACTCTTCATTGTAGTCTATGGAATTAAAGTGGAATAGTTGTCCTGAATAAAATATATTTCCGTTGTTATCGTAGTTTGGCTTTATTTTTGT
>MDSO01000155.1_pt1 | contig 10188 bp, 6 predicted proteins | sample 1005691 | NCBI WGS metagenome assembly MDSO01 (sample SAMN05526595, study PRJNA338239) | gut metagenome | isolation source: stomach gut content | host: Acanthurus sohal | place: Saudi Arabia: Red Sea | collected 2011-04 | reverse complement strand
TGATATACCGAGCATAACGGCCGGCACTTTCCACTCTTTTAAATTTACAACTATAAATCTATGTTTGGACATGAAATTCACCTTTCTTTTTTAAAAGTATATTTATTTTTTAACTTATTTTTCAACTGTATTATTGTTTACCATTTAAATTATATGACAAGCTATACAATATATTACCAGAAAAAAAATAAGAGTATTGCTGTTAATGTGCAAATACTCTCAATAATTTAGATCTTTATATAATTAGTTTAATTTTATATCCCTTTAGCAAGTCCTCATTTTCTATAGTCAGTTCACCGGCTGAGTACATGTTCTCCACGCTGTAGTAACTTTGAACTTCTCACTCCTAAAGAAGTGGAATTTTTGAAAGTCTCTTGACTTTTTTAAGAAGTTTGGTGGTCTAAGCCACCCTTATTCTTATAGGCGTGTCCAATTCGCCTCTACTGTCTAGGATTTTTAGATCCACAACATTACTTAAATTTTACTCAATCAACAATAGATTGAGCAAATTGATCTCACGAGAGCAAAACATGTATTTATCGTTGTACATTTTAGCTCGGATTTTTTTCAAATCGGTGCATCGAAACACTACAAAGGGGATGTTTTCGTAGTCAGCCGAAATAGGTAAAACGTTCTCCACGCTATAGTAACTGTTTAAAAGAGACTTCAGTAAATATTTAAACGAAGAATCCCGGAATGCTGAAATAGGTACAGGCTCCTTAAATGTTTCAAATTCAGAAAAAGAGAATAAACCTAAAATGGGCACAGCCACATAAATATCATCGCTTAGCAATTCTTCGACCAAACTTTGAGATTGGTTACTTTTAAATGCATGTTCAATGGTGTTTAAAGCCTTTGAGAGACTTTGTTTAGTATCATCGGTCAGTGTTTCGCTCTTAAAAATATAGCCCAGCGCACGTTTAATAAATTTTTTTTCTAAAATAGTTTTTTTGAGTTGCTCGTAGTTAAAATTTAAAGAACTGTGTAAACCATCTCTAATATGAAAAATCATCAAATCGCCCAAAATAATCGGATCAGCCAAAGGTTTAAAGGCTAGAAGTTTGTCCAACCCTTTATCCCAACACTCGTGAAAATCTTTTTGCATTTCATCAGGAGATGATTTATTATAGATTTTGTTTTTAAGAGATATGTTCATGGAGCTAAATATATCGATCAAATGTTTTTGCATAAAATGTATACCTCGGTCATCCGAATTTCTATTGAGTGCAAAATTCAATTGTTGACTTAAGTTACTAAAGCCTTCTATCAAAGAATTTGAATTACTGCAGATTGATTTTTCACCGACTGGAACTATCGAAATATAGCTATTGTTAAAATAAGCGCTCCCATAGATTCGAGTTAGAATACTAAACTTTACGGTAATCAAAAGTGTAAAGATATCTATCAAGATATTATTGCGCCGTAATGTTGTTAATTCGTCAACATAAAAAATATGATGATTGACAAACAATTTTAAATGCTTTTCGCCAAAATCTAAGTTGCTACCTCTACCACGATAAATAACTTGTAAAATCTCCATCAGATTGGTTTCCAAGTGAAAATTCGAAATATCGATTAATATATACGTAGCCTTAAGAAACGAAATACCTCTACTAGCAGAGGATGTAGTTAGCACAAATTTCACGCTATCCTTTACCTTTAAAATTCGATTTCGATCTTGTTTAGATAGTTGCGAGTTGATTAATAAATAATCTTGATTTTGAATTAATTGTTGATTAGTTTTAGCAAAGTATTTAGCTTTGATCGTTTCTACCAGAGTAGATAATCGCTTAATACTTTGGATATAAACAATGACCTGTTCGGCTTGATTATTACAAATTATGTTCACAGCCTCGGTAGCCATGCGATTATCTAACAGCTCATAGTCCTTGTAAGTAGACATATTTTTCAACTCACAAACCTGAGAAGTGTGAATGGATACATAATAAGATATATTTAACCGGCTGGCCGGATACGAATTAGTATTGATGCAAACAGAATTATATTTATCTTTAAATTTAAATTTATCTACTTCGAAACTTTTGGTTGGAACTGTGCTTTTTTTGAAGTAAATTTTGCGATTATCGCATTTTTTAGAACGTAGGTGTTTTTCGATGACATCGATATTTAATAACGATGCATCAGCTACAATTATTTTAAAATTGACTTTTTGTTTTTGAGCCTCAGATAGTTTATTAAATATTTTTCTATATAAAGTTGTGAACATCTCGTGAAATAATGCCGGGCCGGCGTTATCACCCGTGATTTCATCAATCATAATGATAACATTTGGAAATTCATTGGCGAAATTATCGAAATTTTTAATCTGGCGAGCATTCGGATCGTAAAATGACATGAATATATTTTGAATATGGCGCGCCGTCGATTCGGTACCGAGAGTTCGAAGAGATTGTATACAGGCTGTAGCAATAATTTTATTACTCAATTTGTTTTGAATTATGTGATCTATAGCCTTGGTTAATTTATTCAAAACACCCAATTTAGGTTGTGCAACTTGCGAAAACGTAGTGTTATTTACATTTCTGAATTTTATGTGGCTTTTATATTGAGATGTGTTTTGATTTACAGGCTGAAAAATAATATTTCCTTTAATATTTGTATATTTAGCTTCATCTTTTGTAAAAAATTCGATTATATTAGACTCGTGAGAACTAGAGTTCAAAAAAATTGCATCGTCCGTATAGAGATGTTCATGAACAGAGAATTTTTCACGGATGTCTTGGTTAACATGTACTCTAGGACTTAAGTAAAGGAATAAGTATCCTGGCTCTTTTTTTAGATGTTCCACAATAGCTGTAGTCTTACCTATCCCTGGGTTTCCAGTTAAAAACAATATTTGCATGTTCTTGTCAGAAATATATTTTTTGATCTGTTTCGCATGGATATTTCTAAACGAATCTTGCTGATTGTTAAACACAAATTCAGTAGCAGTATTTTGAAAATCCTCAAAATATTCCGAGAAGGTTGTAGTCTTAAAATCAATGATGTCACTTACAGTTTGGGCATCTAAATTGAACAATTTTCGAAAGTTAGATTTTACTTTCTTAAATATATTTGCATTTTTTTCGTCCAAAGTTTGGAATTGAGAGTCTGAATTTCCTTGTGAATAATTTTTGAAACACACACCTAAAATATCCATATAGCTAAAATCAGTAGTTAAATTGCAACTACAAATTTCTGAATCCGTGTATCCAACTATGCAGATGCTTTTCAAATTTTGGATCATGGATGTTTTTTCAGCCATTAATTTAATGAACGAGTAAGCATAGCTACCTGCCTGAATCATTTTAAACAGTGGTTTGTCCTTAGATACAAGTCCCATAATATACATGTACAATGGGCTGACTATATTCAAATCCGAAATGTGCACAGCATCGATGGTTAGGTTGTTGAAACTGTTTTTGCGTCGCTGGTTAAATATGGCATCGTTGTACAATCGCTTGATATTATCTATATCAGAATAATTTTTGATATTATTGAGAGCAATAGAATTATCTACAACGCAAAGATGATATTGACCTTTACTAGATATTATTATGATCGTATCCGCATGTAGCACATTTCCCTTATCAAACAATTGCTTTTTTTCCGCTTCATTTATTTCTATATCTAATTGAGAGGTTAACATGTGCAAAAAGTATTCTTCATTTCCGTCTCTGTTATTTTGATCGAGTGCGGTTTTAAAATTGGCTTGAAAGTAAATTATCTCGTAATCTGCGCCATTGGTTTTTGATTCTATCCATTCGCTGAAAAAGTTCTGGCCAGACAATATGCCTTTGAATAACAAGTAATCAACATTTTTTTGAGCTATTTCATTTTCCTCTAAATTACAAGAGAATTTATTATAGACTTCGGCCCTATAATAAAATGGATCACGAAGGTGATTTTTTATGTTGTTTTTTAATAGGCCGTCGGGCAAAAAACTTGCGATACCGAGATTAAATCCGAGTTCAAAGAGGAAGCCAAAATCTACATAATCAAGTCGATTGTTAGCATTTATAAATTGCTCGTTAGTATTCATTCTTAACTGCCCCCTCTCTTGATTAACATGTGTCCTTGGATTTAAGTACAGGAACAAGTATCCTGGCTCTTTTTTTAGATTTGAACTTCCCACTCCTGAAGAAGTGGAATTTGTTGGCCAAATTTTTAGCTATATGAGAAAGTTTTCTTATTCTCAAATAATCCTCCTTGGATAATTGCTTAACCTGTTGCTTTACTGTTAGATATATTATTTCATCTCCTTAATTTTACTAACTTTAAAAAGTATAGCCACATTTTTTCAGTTTCAAACATCAAAATCTGAATTTTTTTATAGATAACAATGCATAGCATAATGAAATACGCATTACTTTATATGGTTTTGATCAGCAAAGTTGTAAATTGTGTACTGGTAATTATTGTTAACATTGGAAATACAAATAAATAAAGCACAATTCTACTTAGTTTTTCGGTTAGAAGTTATACATTATGTTAATAATATAAACCAGGAGATGAATTAGATTATATTTCGCGAGGTAACCTAGAAATTTATTATACAACAAATGGAAATAAGGCCGATTTCAACGCAATTGTTTATAACGGTCCGTTTGAGCTAGAAGAGACTGCGATAATAAATGTGGCCGTTTATAAAAGAGGTAAATTACTATTTAGACTAGATGACATACCAGAAACTGAAGTAATTTTGATAAAGAAATAAATCCTGAGAAATTCGCATACTAGAAACTGAAGTAATTTTGCTAAGGAAATAACTCTAGAGAAATTCGTATACTAAAAACTGAAGTAATTTTGCTAAAGAAATAACTCTAGAGAAATTCGCATACTAGAAACCGAAGTAATTTTGTTAAAGAAATAATATAAAACAAGTGATTGATCAATGTTTATATATGTATAGGACCCGAAAGGTGGTAAAGTGATGATATTAATTAAGAATGCTACTCTATATTCTCCTACGGCTTGTGGAGTAATGGATATATTAATTGAAGGAGATAAAATAATAGCTATTTCGCAAGATATAAAAGTTAGTTCCAATGCATTTCAAGTAGAAATTATAGATGCAGCAGGCAAGATCGTTTTACCTGGTTATGTAGATCAGCATGTCCATGTAATAGGCGGTGGAGGAGAGGACGGATTTAAAAGCCGAACGCCAGAAGTAGTATTATCCGAAATAATAAAAGCTGGAATAACGACGGTCATTGGCGTATTAGGAACCGATGCTACAACTCGTCATTTGGAAAGTTTGTTAGCCAAAGTAAGAGGATTAGATGAAGAGGGAATATCAACCTATATGTTGACTGGGGCATACGAGGTACCCGTAATTACTCTGTTCGAAGATGTACGGCGAGATATAATTTTAATCGATAAAATAATTGGCGTTGGTGAAATTGCTATATCGGATCATCGTTCTTCTCAGCCAACAATAAATGAACTGAAGAAAGTGTTAACTCAAGCTAGAATCGGTGGAATGCTATCCGGCAAATCTGGCGTTGTTCAGTTTCATGTTGGCAATGGAAAAGAGGGTATTTCGCCCTTATTTGATATGATAGAATCGACAGAAGTTCCGGCGTGCCATATTATCCCGACTCATATTAACAGAAATAAAGTGTTGCTGATAGAAGGTATGGAGTTTGCAAAAAGGGGAGGATTTATTGATATAACCTCATGCATGGGTACAGAAGATTTACCTGCGACCAAATCAATAAGACTCTGCGTAGAAAATGATGTACCAATTTCTCAAATAACGATGAGTTCAGACGGCAATGGTAGCCAAACAAAATATGATAAGAATGGAAAAGTTATCGGGCTAACATCGGCTAAAATGACGACGTTGCATGAAGTAGTAAAAAAAGCTATTTTAGAAGAAAATATTTGTGCAGCTGATGTATTTGCTCTATGTACTAAAAACCCAGCTAAAGCAAATGGATTGTGGCCAAAGAAAGGTTGCATAGCTGTCGGAAGCGATGCGGATTTATTATTTTTAGATTCCAAATATGATATAGACAGCTTAATGGCTAAAGGCAAATTTATGTTAAAAGATAAAGTATTGTTAGCCAAAGGAACTTTTGAAGAATAAGGTTACGATAAAAATAAAAAAGCGGCCGATACTAAAAATAATTCGGTCGCCTTTTTGCGTTGTATTAAATTATATTTTTTCTTTTCTAACTCCTAAATTAAAATCTGCGAAATCAGTTAGTTCACCACCGATTAATGGTCTGGCCCATTTAACAAATTCGTCCGTAACATCGTTTCCTCGTTCATTAATAAATTCGTCGGGCATAATTTTTTCGCCCATCATTACTTCTTTAATAGGTATTAAAATTGTTTCACACTGATATGGATCCGTAGAAATTCTTTTCACACCGACCATAACACCTGTTTTACCTTCTAACACAGATTGTAAGGCTACTTTTCCAGCCTCGACCGCTTCGTTTACGTCGACAGGTGACTGATTCATAATAGATGCTCGCCCAGCTATACCCGGCTTTTCGCTTCTAGCTTTTATTCCAAGATTTTTTACAACCAAAGTAGCTAAATGAGTTCCGACATCTCCTGTGTAAATAGCTCGTTCTGTTCTAAATATAGGTGGCGCAACAGGCTCTCCTTTATCATTTTTTAAACCTTCGCTTACAGCCACAACAACGCCACCATATTTTTCATGAAGTTTTTGTACGTCCTCTAAAAATTCTTCTTCATTAAATGGTCGTTCTGGCAAATAAATTAGATGAGGTGCGTCGCCTTCTTTTTTTCTAGCCAACGCTGACGCTGCCGTAATCCATCCGGCGTTTCGACCCATAGCTTCGACGACGCTCACATGTATTGGTAACGATTTTACGTCTTCTCCTATTTCTTTCACGGTTTGCGCTATAAATCTCGCTGCACTTCCGTATCCTGGTGCGTGATCTGTTGTAAAAATATCGTTATCTATTGTTTTTGGAATACCAACAACTCCGATTCCCTTGTCTTTTGCAATTTCGTAGATTTTTCCACAGGTATCCATCGAACCATTTCCACCATTGAAGAGTAGCCATTTTATATTATATTTTTCAAATACTTCTAGTATTCTTTCATATTCTTTTTCATATAGTGGAAATCGGGATGTACCTAACGCTGAGGCCGGAGTTTTTAATAATTTTAAGATTTCTTCATCTGATATTTCTTTTAAATCTATGAAGTTTTCAGTTAACATTCCGCTGCTACCGCCCACTGCACCGTAAACTTTTTCTATTTCAGGATATTTTTTTGCCTCTGTTATCACCCCGTATAATGATGCATTAATTACTGATGTCGGCCCGCCACCATGTGCTATTAATAGATTTGCCAAAATCAAAACCTCCCTATTTTTTAATAGAACTTTCTATGTTTAAATAATAACAAAAATCAATATATAAGTCAAGCTCTGACTCCCTAGACTTTCTAACTAGGCTCTCTTTCTAGGAGATCTGTCAGCGAAGCTATTTGAACTTCTTGCTCCTAAAGGAGTGGAATTTGTGAAAGTCTTTTGACTTTATGAAGAAGTTTGATGTTTTAAACCACCCTCTATTTGCGTTGCAAATGCTATAATTTATTTAAAATATATTTTTCAATGTCTGAACATTTTGAATTTTCTTTGCTACCTGTAACCTTAATTTTTTCGTTAGCATTTTCTAAAATGTGGCTTAATTTGTTAGCATGCTCTACTAAGCCGATGTGTCTTAGCATGATTTCTGAAGCTTTTATTAAGCTGGACGGATTAGCGTATTCTCCCAGTCCTAATTCTAACAACCTTGGTGCGGATCCATGAACCGCTTCGAACATAGCATATTTATCGCCGATATTTGCGCTACCAGCTGTGCCGATTCCACCTTGGATTTGGGCTGCTTCATCTGTTATTATGTCACCGTATAAATTTGGCAAGATAAATACTTCGAATTTTGACCTTTCGGATTCGTCTAGAAGTTTTGCTGTCATGATATCGATAAAATATTCGTCCACTTTAATATCTGGATAATCTTTAGCAACATCTAAGCAAGTGGCCAAAAATCTACCATCCGTTTTCTTTAGAATGTTTGATTTAGTAACAATGCTAACACGTTTTTTGCTGTTTTCTTTTGCATACTTAAACGCCGCTTGTGCTATTCTTTTAGTTCCGGGTGTTGTTATTACCCTAAAATCTAAGGATAGATCGTTAGAAATATCGATACCTTGGCTACCCAAAATATATGCGCCCTCAGTATTTTCTCGAAAAAACATCCAGTCGATTCCTTCTAATGATAATGCTATCGGCCGAACATTGGCGTATAGATCTAATTCACGCCGTAAGGCAACATTGGCACTTTCTATATTTTTTTCGCTTCCGCCACTTGGTGTTGTTGTTGGCCCTTTTAGTAGCACATCGCATGATTTTATCTCGGCTAAAACATTTTCTGGAATAGATATGTTTTTTGCAAGTCGATTTTCTATTGTTAAACCGTCTATTTCTTTTAATACGATCTTTCCGGATTGAATTTCATTTACTAATAATTTATTTAGTATATTAATCGTTACATTCATTATTATTGGGCCGATTCCGTCTCCAGCACAGTAACCGATAATAATTTGTTCTTTTATAGAATAATCTGTCACTTCACTGTTAGCTTTTATACGTTCAACTCGCTCTAATTGTTCTTCCACTAATTTTAAAAATTGCTGTTCTATGGCTTTCATTAGTTATCCTTCTAAATATTATTTTTTTGCTTAGCCAGCTAATTTTAAAAGTTGCTGCTCCAGGGCCTTTATTGGGTTATACCTCTAAATTTGCTTAGCTGACTAATTTGAAAAATTGCTACTCCATGGCTTTCATTGGTTTATCTTTGTTAAATATTATTTTTTTGCTTAGCAACTTCATACAAAACTATTCCAGTAGCCATAGCTACGTTTAAAGAATCGAGGCCATTTCTCATTGGAATTTTTATTGCTTCATCGGCATGCTTTCTGGCATACTCGCTAATTCCCTTTGCTTCATTACCCACTATTATAGCTACCGCCTGATCAAAGTTAGTATCATATAGATTGCTGGATTGGTCTAAATCTGTTGTATAAAGTTTTACTTTATTATCCTTAAAAAAGTTTATATAACTGGCAATATCATGATTTCTTATGATGTCTATATTTAATATAGATCCCATTGTAGATCTAACGACTTTGGGTGAATATAAATCCGAACAGTCGTTAGTTAAAAATATTGCATCCACAAATAGTCCATAAGCAGTTCGAATAATGGTTCCTAGGTTACCCGGATCACTTATATCTTCTAAAATTAAATATGTGCCTCTTTCTTTTATCTCAAAATCATTTAATGACTTACTTTTTTGCTTTACTACTGCCATTAGGCCTTGCGGTGTTTTAGTATCACTTATATGGGTATATACGTTATCCGAAACAGTAATCCACTGAATTTTTTTATTGAAGTTAGATCTATCTACATCTTTTGTGGCTATAAAATACGATATTTCTGCTGAATCGGACAAATCATTTACGGCCCGGGTACCTTCTACTATAAATAGAGACTCCTGTTGACGAATGCTTTTTTTAGATTGAAGGGCTCGGATATTTTTAATAATAGGGTTAGAAATGCTTGTGATATTTTTATCTTCCATTTTTTTTATTCAACGCTTTAATCCTTTCGTTTGCTCCAACAACAACTAATGTGTCATCTTTCTTAAAAATATAATCTGGACGTGGTGAAATGTCAAGGCGACCTGATCCCTCAATAGCTATGACGTTTATACCATATCGATTTCTTAGGTTAGTATCTATTATACTGTTATTTATCCATTCGTCTAGTACTGGAATTTCTACTATACTATAGTCATTGGATAATTGTATATGCTCGATAATGCCACCGGAAATTAATGCTGCCGCAACACGCTTACCCATGTCTAATTCCGGCTGAATAATTTTGTCTGCACCAATTTTTTGTAATACTCTTTTGTGGATATCGCTAGTTGCTTTAGCCATAACGTAGTTGATACCTACTTCTTTTAAAATTAAAGTGGTCATAATACTAGATTGAATATCATTTCCGATAGCTAATAGCAATAGGTAAGGATTTGATATCATCTCCACCTTTTCCCCTGCTCCGCACCGTACGTGAGACTTTCACCTCATACGGCGTTCCAACGATATTTATTGTTAATAATTAATTTTAAAGTT
>MDSO01000154.1_pt1 | contig 10218 bp, 2 predicted proteins | sample 1005691 | NCBI WGS metagenome assembly MDSO01 (sample SAMN05526595, study PRJNA338239) | gut metagenome | isolation source: stomach gut content | host: Acanthurus sohal | place: Saudi Arabia: Red Sea | collected 2011-04 | reverse complement strand
TCCAGTTTACTTTATTCCGCACCGATAAACATTGATTCTACAACCACGCTCAAGGCCATCGCTACGAAATCTGGCATGGATAATTCCCCAATTTTTGAAGCTACTTACACTATCACTATCGATAGCCAATGGACTTTAGTTTGGGCCGACGAATTTGATGGAACCAAATTAGACTTAACTAAATGGGCCTACCAAATTGGTACCGCATCGGAAAATGGTGGCCCAGCCAATTGGGGTAACCAAGAATTACAATCTTATCAATCTCAAAACGCTGTCGTTGAAAATGGAAAATTAACTATCACTGCTAAATCTGAAAATATCGATGGCATGAATTACTCTTCCGCTAGACTCTGGACTAATCCAAATGCTCAGGAAAACACCTCTAACGATTTCGAAGGATTTACTACAAAATATGGTCGCATCGAAGCTTCTATCAGCATTCCTGCGGTCGACGGCATGTGGCCTGCTTTCTGGATGTTGCCTGCTAATTCTCCTTACGGTGGCTGGGCCGCTGGCGGCGAAATAGACATCGTCGAAGCAAGAGGTCGTGTCCCAAATTCTATCGACGGAACTATACACTTCGGAGAAGCATGGCCAAATAACACTCGAAGCGGTGGCCACTACACTTTTCCAGATGGAGAAGATTTCACCACCATGCATGAATACGCTGTTGAATGGACACCGGGCGAAATTAAATGGTACGTAGATGATGAACTATATTTTACCGAAACTAATTGGTACGCCAAAGATTCTAATGAACCAGTAGAATTTACTTACCCAGCTCCTTTTAACCAAGATTTCTATATTTTACTCAATCTAGCTGTCGGCGGCGCTTATGACGGCAACACTTCTCCACCAAGCGACTTCTCATCCGCTGACATGGTTATCGATTACATCCGAGTTTATGAATCTACCAACGGTTACGAAGAAGCTACGAAGCCGGATATTCCAAAAGATGATTACCCAGCAGGTGTCGGCCCGAATACTCAATATTTAGAAGATCCTAATTTAGAAAACATTGTTACTGCTCCAAGCCCTATCGATACCACAAACTGGAATCTAATGCTAGCCGGCGGTGGCAGTGCTGAAGCAAGTTACGCCAACAACGAAACCTTAATTTCTATTTCCAATGGCGGCTCAGCTTCTTACAGTGTTCAGTTACTAGAACATTTGCCACTACTAAAAGGTCGCATTTATGAAATAACTTTCGACGCAAAAACAGATTTAGCCAGAAGCATAACTTCCCAATTCGGCGCAGGAGAACATAAAGGATGGCAAAAATATTCTCCAGCCTTTACCTCGGATTTAACAACCGAGTGGCGCACTTATTCTTACAGATTCCAAATGACTACTACCACCGACTTAGAAGGCCGTATAGAATTTAACTTCGGCCAAAACGATTCCGATGTCTTCATTAAAAATGTCTCCATCTCTGAAGTCGACGAACTCATCAATTTAACTGCCCCTAAAGAACCTTTAAAAGACGGTAACCATCTATATAATGGAACGTTTGACAAAGGTGAAAATTCATCCGTTTTCTGGTACGGTGATTTCGTTATCAATCCGGATAACTCCGCCTTAGTTTCTGGAGAACTCTATCAGGATTATGTTTCTTTATCCGGTGGTGAGTCTTACGAATTATCTTTCTATCGTGATAACAATGTTTCTATAGAAATTTTGGATCAAGACGGTAACGTAATCTCAACTTTATCCGCTCCTTCTGGCGACACACCAATCCAATTCGATACACCAAGTAGCCTTGCCAAACAATACGGTACTGTTAAGTTTATTGCAACCAGCCCAACTGTAATCGATAACGTAAAAATGCTCCAAGTTTCTAACAACAATTTGGACTGGAATACGGTTTCTATGTACCCATTAAAAAATGGCCAGTTCCATGCCGATTACGAATACTGGTCACCATTCACCCAAGGTGCCGACGCTCAATTTACTATATCCGATCCGGAAAATATTGCTACCGTAGATATTACAACTTTAGGCTCCGAAGGCTGGAACATCATGCTTGAACAATCTAACTTAATCTTTACTCAAGGCATGCAGTACTCTCTTACTTTTGATATTTGGGCCGATAATGCACGAGATCTCACCATGACTTTAGAAGATTCTTCTTACGTGCCTAGCGTGACCGATACTATTTCTGTATCAGCCGAAAAACAAACTTGCGAATATTCTTTCGAGCCTCATACTTCTGTGCTTAATCTTAAGTTTTTAATGGGCCAAATGGCTAATGCTAGCACTGGAAAAATTTATATCGATAATATTTCTTTAGCTGTCGATGGTGCGCCGGTTAAACCGCCTGCTCTTCTTCTCGCAGACGAAGACAATAACTCGGTCGGTCAAAATATAGAAATCAAAGTTTACGATGAGTCAGGATGGACAATTAATTCCGTCACCGTAAACGATACTTTACTAAACGCATCACAATTTTCACAAACTGCCGGCCTATTAACAATTAACAAAGATGTCTTTTCTAGCGAAGGAGAATACAAAATTATTGTGGCAGCCGATGGCTATGCTCCTAGCACTTTGATGCAGAGCATCATGAGTTCGGACGGAAACTTAATCGTGAATGGCGATTTCTCTTCTGACACTCTAGCGCCATGGGTATTTTGGACTACAGCGTCCGATCACTCCCAATCTTCACTAGAAAATGGAACGGCCAAAATCGATATCAATTATCATGGTGGCGTTGATGGAGAAACACCAATAGCCTGGAACTCTCAGTTAAACCAAACCGTAGACTTAAAAGCAAACACGACCTATACCTTTACTTTCGATGCTAGCTCAACTCAAAAGGCCGACCCAACACAACCATTTGCCAGACCAATAAAACTAGAATTGCCAAACGTCGGCATTCCAGACAACTCTGTTATTTTTGACCTGGACGGCTCTATGCAAACTTTTAATGTAGCCTTTACTCCAAGTTCCGATGTTAGCGTAAAAATAAATTTCTTGCTTGGTAATGTTATTTCCGATTCGGCTATTACTCCAGAGGGCGAACATTCTATTCGCATCGATAATGTGTCCTTAATCGAGTCCGAAAAGGAAGAGGAAGAAGAGGAAGAAGAGGATCCAAATAACTTGATTTCTAATGGTTATTTTAATGATGGTACCAATTCATGGCTACTTAGTGGATTCGATATTTTTAGCGGAGAGCTTTCTATTATAGATAATCAGGCTCACATAGCCGTAGCCAACAGTGGCGGTACCGAATGGGTTGTAGCTTTTGCTCAAACTGCGCCTGTTTCCTTTAAGCCGAATACGCCGTATACTCTATTGTTCGATGCAAAAGCTAATAAGGGGCGAAGCGTTATGATCGATTTTCAAGAAGGTGCTACTCCATCCCAAGGTCAGTTTGCCGAAAACGTTCGCATCACAGACTCCATGGATACTTATAAAGTATTATTCACTCCAACTGTAGGCTCTTTAACTCCAAGATTTTTACTCGGTGGTGTAGGCTATAGCAACACGAGTGTAACTCTAGATAATGTTAAATTATTCGAAGGCAATGTCGATATTCCGAATACCTCAACGCCAAAAATTATTACTCTAAATCCTTTAGAAACAGGTAACTATTTAGGCTCGGCTATATCTCTTTCTCATAATGGCGGTAAAGCTTGGGGTCGTGAAATTACTTCCTTAACAATTGATGGTATAGAAATAGCTCAGGAACTTTACCAGTTTTCTGAAACAGAATTAAAATTTGCAGCAGACGCATTTACTACGATCGGTGACCATGAAATTTTTGTATCCGCTAAAGGTTATGAAGATGTCACTGTAACTCAACGCATTTATTCTAAACCTACTGTTTCTGGCGAAAATTTAGTCGTTAACGGTGACTTCTCACAAAATATGACCGGCTGGACCATGAATAATTTCGATATCTTTGAAGCTACTTTAGATCCAAGTAGTGGCGAAGGAATCGTCGATATAACACTTCCTGGCGGTATTGACTGGGCTATTTCTATGGAACAGCTAGACTATGTTACTTTTGAGCCGGGCGAAATTTATACGCTGTTATTCGATGCCAAGGCTACTCAGCCAAGAAATGTTACTGTAGATTTGCGAGAACCTCATCTTGATACGGCTGGCGATGGCGTAAGCGGTCGATTCGCCCAAATACAAGAACTAAATACAGAAATGCAAACTTTTGTTTTAACCTTTAAGCCAGATGTAGATTCTTTAAAGTTACGTTTCTTATTGGGTGGCTCAGATGTCGATGCTACTTTCGATAATATTCAATTAGTAAAAGGCGAAGTCGATCCAGATGAAAACCAAGTAAAACCTCCTACAATCAGCGAACCGGGTGGCATATTAACTTCACCATTAGAAATCTCGCTTGATTCTTCAACTCCTGATTCTAAAATTTATTACACTTTAGATGGATCCATCCCTACGGCATCTAACGGCATTCTATATACCGCCGGATCCCAAATTACTATTTCCGAAACAACTACCATCAAAGCTCTTGCTATGAAAGACGGATTAATTCCATCCGACATTGTGACTGCAACTTATGTATCCAAAACATTGGTAGATAATGATCAAACATGGAACTTAATTTGGAACGACGAATTTGAAAGCAAAAATGTAGATACTTCTAAATGGGCATTCCAACTCGGTACTCAGGCCGAAAACGGTGGGCCAGCCGGTTGGGGAAATAACGAAGCGCAGACTTATACAGAAGAAAATTCGAAAATCAAAGCTGGTGAACTAATCATCACGGCTGCAAAAGAAAATAAGGACGGAAAAAATTATACTTCTTCTAGATTATGGACCAATCCAGCCGCTATGCAAAATACAGAAGCAGATTATCAAGGATTTTCAACCAAATATGGTCGTGTCGAAGCTTCTATTTCTCTACCTATCGGCGACGGTATGTGGCCTGCTTTCTGGCTCCTTCCTGTTAATTCGCCTTACGGTGGTTGGGCCTCCGGTGGTGAGATAGATATTGTTGAAGCAAGAGGTCGAGAGCCACACAAGATCGACGGCACAATTCATTACGGTGCTCCATGGCCAGATAATGTTTATTCAGGTGGAAATTATCATTTCACAAATGGCGCAGATTTCACAACTCCGCATATTTATACAGTCGAATGGTTGCCCGGTGAAATTAAATGGTATGTAGATGGAAATTTATATCATGTTGAAAATAACTGGTATTCTCAAAATCCCAATAACCCAGATGAATTCGCCTTTCCTGCACCATTTAACCAAGAGTTTTATATTTTATTAAACCTTGCAGTCGGCGGAAATTATGACGGCGGAACTATGCCCGATGCGAGCTTCTCATCCGCTGAAATGAAGGTCGATTATGTTCGTGTCTACGAACTAGATTCAGGTTACAACGAAGACGGCGTATTGCCAACTATACCAGAAGCGGATGACTTTATATCCGGTAACCCTGTGCTCGGAACTAACTTTGCCGAAGAAATTACTAATGTAACTATTCAAGGATCCAACGATTTAGACAAAACTAAATGGAATCTTCACTTAGAAGGTGGCGGAGCTGCTACGGTAGAAACAATAGAAAGACAAAATCTTTTAAGTTCAGCAACCAAAATGTTTTCTCAAGATTTAAACACTGCTTCAATTCTAGAAAAGGCGGTGCAAGCTGGATTATTAGTAAACATTTCAAGTGGCGGTGGCCAGCCTTATTCAGTTCAGTTACTCGATCATTTGGATTTGCCGACAGGTAGATACTACGAATTAAAATTCGATGCGAAGTCCGAAAATGCTAGAACAATAACCTCTCAATTCAGCGGTGACGCAACAACCGGATGGGCCAAATATTCTCCAGCCTTTATCTCGGCCCTAGATCCGACATGGCGAACCTATTCTTACCGCTTTGCTATGGCCGGTGAAACCAATCGAGACGCAAGAATTGAATTCAATTTAGGTATGAATAATTCAAATGTTTATTTATCCAATGTCAGTGTTTCCGAAGTCGATTCATTAATAGACATTCAGGCTAAAAAAGAACCTTTAATAGATGGTAACCATCTTTATAATGGCGGTTTCGAATTCGGAAATTTAGCTAGCAAACACTGGGATATCCAATCCGGAACCGGTAGAGTAGAAAAAAATGCAACTTATAGCGAACTAAATCAAGAATACCAAATGATTCTAAATACCGGCCAAACAGCTATCCAACACGGAATCAACATGTTAGGTGGAAATACCTACGAAATTTCTTTAGATGTAGAAACTTCGACCCCTACCGAATTAACTATTAGCTTAAAAGAAAATCCGAACGCTCGAACTATGCTCGCTAATCAAACTATAGCCGTAGATCAATCCGGAAATTATGTAGCAACAATCTCGGTCCCTACCGGCTCAGATTCTAACTATACTGGCTACGGATCCTTAACTATTACTTCAGCTGGCAATGTCAAAATAGATAACGTCTCTCTATATAGAACTACTCATGAAAATATGAATCCATCTAGCGCAACTCCGTATCCATTACAAAATGGCGATTTTTCATCAAACTTGAACAATTGGGGTTCTTACATCGAATCCTGGAACGGCGCAAACGCTAATTTTTATGTAAATCCAGAGGGCATTGCTACTTTAGAAATTGCTTCTGTCGGCAGTGATCCACACTCAATCTTAATAGAACAAGGAGGATTAAAAACAACTTTCGGCGCAACCTACGAAGTATCCTTCGACATTTGGTCTACTGTTCCTCGCTCGGTCGGCTTAGTAATCGATACCGGAGCGCCGCAGTATTTAACAGCTTATGAAAAACCTATAGCGATCACAGATCAAAAACAAACTTTTAAAGAGAACATCGTTATCGGCGTAAATAATTCTACTTCTTTTAAAATTACAGCCGGCAACATGGATGGCGCACCGCCTAGTACAATTTTTATCGATAACGTTAGAGTAAATTTAGTCGGCGCGACTGTTGGGCCTAAAGCACTCTTGATCGCTGATACTACACAACCTAATGTGGGTAGCTCTATAGATATCCTTTTTAAAACACCGGTGAACAGCTCAGCCGATGTAACTTGGACCGAGGCGACTTGGAAAAATACTATGTGGTCTCAAGCTATCTCTGCTGTAAAAATAAATGGCGAAACTTTAGATCCTGCCAAATATTCGGTCACAGCCGATAAATTAACTATAGCTCAAGACGTATTCTCGGCCGAAGGATCCTATAATATCACGATAGAAGCCAATGGCTACGAAAATAGTTCCGTAACCCAAATAATGAAATCTTCCGACGGTAACATGATTTCCAATGGCGATTTCTCAGCTGACTTCGAATCTTGGGCCACTTTAGGCGGCGGTGCTTCTTATCAAGTGACGGACGGCATCGCAGAAGCTATCGTTTCTAATTTAGGTAGTAACTCCTGGGATATCTCTGTAGAACAATCCGGTATAACTTTAGATACTTCTCTCTCTTATACGCTGTCCTTTGATATGGCTTCCGAAGTAAATCGAAATTTCAACCTAGTTTTAGAACAAGGTCCAGAAGGTGGTTATGCGAAAAGTGTAAATGAAATAGTTGCCATAACTCCAGAATTGAAAAATTATCAATTTACATTTACTCCTCACACAAACTTACCAATGAATTTAAAATTTTTATTAGGCCAACTAGACGGTGCAGCCACCGGTAAAGTCTCTATAGATAATGTTAAATTAGTCGAGTCTGCTGCGTCCGCCAACCTCTCTCGTGCATTAGACAGAGTTTCGGATTTCGCCGAAGATATTATTTATGATTACAATTACGGGTACGGTTATAATCCGGATGATGAACTGCTCGATGAGTTTGTTCTGCCCGAGGTGGATATTCCCGAGATAGAGTCGTCTGAAGACAATTATTACGGCGATTCCTATTATGAAACTGACTATGACGATAATTATTATTTTGATGATGATTACTATTTTGAAAACAATTTTGAAGACGATTTCGAAGAATATTTCGATGAAGAACTTTTTAATCACGATATTTACGATTTTGAAACGGATTTAGATGAATTTATGAATTAAAATAAAAAAGGGGGCTTTAACCCCCTCTTTTTTTCTCTTAATTAAATTTTAGATAATTTAAAATCCAATTCTTTCCTTGTATGTCAAAATTTGAATATTTCTCTATCACTGATTTCTCAGTTTCCAAAACTAAAATTAATTATCAAAACCTAGACTTGCCTTAAGCGAACTTGAAAATTCTGTTATAAATTTCTTAAATGTTTCAAAGCTCAGGTCAATATTTAATCCTCTTTGCATATCTTCTTTTTCCATATCCATTGCTATTTCATCGAATATTTCTTGCAACTCTTCAATATTCTCGTTTGTCATCCCTTGCATTTCCTTAATACTCCCTAGATTTATTTCTTCTAATAATTCTTTCAAATCATCCGTATTTCCTGTGGTTATATTGTTTAACACCTCTGCTATTTCTTGATCTATATTTTCTCCATCCCAACCTACATTGTTTTTTACCATACATCCTGTAATAAAACTCATGCATAATAGAATTCCTAGGCTAGCCGTAATGTGTTTTAATCGCATATTCCACTTCCTTTTCACTTTGTTCTATTCTATTACACTATCGGCATATTTATAATCCAAATAAATATTTTTTAGCCAAAATTCCGAAATTTCCTAACTTTAATTTATGTACTTTCTCATCTTTACTACTAATTTCTATAGAAACTCAAAAAAAAATCCTGGCGTTAACCAGAATTATTATTGTTTACAGTATATTTCCGTGGCTTTAGCAAAAAATTCCGTACAGCCCTTTGCTATTTTTTCATAATAATCCCTAAATCTCTCATCTTCAACGAAATTACTCACCAACGCTAATTGACTTTCTTTAGAGTAACTTCCATTCGGCCAAGTTAATCTCAATAACTCTTCATGATATTGGCAAGCTTTTTGTGCTCCTTCACTCGAAGCGGATCCTATTCTCAACCCTTCTCTTAAATTAATATTGATAGCATCTAACAATTCGTTTATCCTTTGATACTCCTTTTTATCCATTTTCTTTATTTTAGCATTGGATTGTTTGATTATATCTTCCCCATAATTTTCTCGTAATTCATCACCGTATTTTAATTCATTCTCATTTATCTCTTTAATTTTTTGCGCCTCAAATTTTTCTTGCATGTACATTCCTTCTTTCTCATTTTCCACACGTATTTTAAAATTTAAAATGTACTCTTTTGGCTTCGATTATACCATATTTAAACCAAAAATGTTCTATATCTTTAAATTGTTAGAATAATGAAAAGATCCTGAAATATTTCTATAGAAGCAAAAATACGACTTCCTTATTCTATAAACTTTTATTCGGGTAGCTCCAAGATCTATGTTTCTTAAAAAATATTATTTCGAAAATATATATAAATTAATTTGCCTGTTTTGGCGAAAAAAATGCAAAAATCGCATAAAATCCTTAAATCAAAAATATATTTTCCTTATTCTATAAGCCTTTATTCGGACAGCCCCAAGGCCTATGTTTCTTAAGAAACATTATTTCAAGAATATGTACAAATTAAAATTTTGGCTTTAGATCCTTCGATCAAAAATACGACTTCCTTGTTCTATAAGCTTTTTTTTGAATAGGCCCATATCCTATATTTCTTAAAAAACATTATTTCGAGAATATTTACAAATTAAAATTCCGATTTTATTTAACCTCTCAGTCATTACGTAATAGATCCCCTTCCTGGTATACATGGGAACTTAAGCAAATTAACTATTATTACGAAGTAACCACTCCAGAAAATTACGAAGTAATCACTCCAGAAGGACCCCTCAGTCAGCTGCGCTGACAGCTCCCCTGAAAGGGAGCAGGGCCGCTTCCCCACAATTTTATGACAGCTCCCGTTCAGGTTTTATTCGGATAGCTCCAAGGTCTATGTTTCTTCAAAAACATTATTTCGAAAATATGTACAATTTAAAATTCTAATTTTACCGAAAAACATGCCAAAATTGAACTTTTTAGCCTAAATCAAAAATATAACTTCCTTATTCTATAAGCTTTTATTTGGATAGCCCCAAGGCCTATGTTTCTTAAGAAACATTATTTCAAGAATATGTACAAATTAAAATTTTGACTTTAGATCCTTCGATCAAAAATACGACTTCCTTGTTCTATAAGCTTTTTTTTGAATAGGCCCATATCCTATATTTCTTAAAAAACATTATTTCGAGAATATTTACAAATTAAAATTCCGATTTTAT
>MDSO01000153.1_pt1 | contig 10346 bp, 9 predicted proteins | sample 1005691 | NCBI WGS metagenome assembly MDSO01 (sample SAMN05526595, study PRJNA338239) | gut metagenome | isolation source: stomach gut content | host: Acanthurus sohal | place: Saudi Arabia: Red Sea | collected 2011-04 | reverse complement strand
TAATAAAATATATTTGATAGATAACTGCATTGGGCTTGTACAGCCTCTTAAATTAAATGCATTCCTTCTTCCAGCATAGAATATACAGAACGTCCAAATATTTGTGAATTCCAAATTTGTGCAGGATCTTCTTCAAATATACTAATTAAAGAATTAATAAATTCTTCGCTTTGTTTATCTGAACCAACGGTTGGTACTACTTCAGTTTGAATATCTGCTCTTATAATGTGATAGCTTGGTGCACTAGCACGCAATTTTATACCAAAATTATTTCCTTTTTTTATTATTTCTGGTTGTTCTAACGTTGACTCTTCTAATAAAGGTTTTACAACTCCATATCCTTTACGTTTTACATCATTTAAAGCACTAGCAACTTTATCATAATCTTTTTTAATTACTGCAAGTTCTTTAATAAGCTCCATCAATTCATGGTCATCATTTATTTCCATACCAGTTGTTTCCGATAAAATTTTGTAGAAAAGATCGTCGTCCGTATGTACATCTACTTTTAAAATTCCGTCGCCAAGCTGAATTTTTTCAAGATAAATATTCTTGATATGTTCTAAATCTTTAAATTTATCTAGTGTTTCTTTCACTTGTCTAATATTTTCTAAAGGATAGATATATTCTCTAATAGCATTTATCCAAGATTTTTTAAACCAATGTTCATTATCTAGTGTTTCTGACCATTTAGGTAGCATGAATTGGATTTCATTCAGTGGAAACTCATATAAAACTCTCTCTAAAATTTGGTTAATATCTTCCATTTTCATTTGAGCAATATCAATAGGAATAACTGGTACATTATACTTTTCTGCAAGTGCAGATGTATCTCCAATAACTTCTTGGTCAAATGGTTTTTTTGTATTATATAACACAACAAAAGGCTTTCCTAATTTTTTAAGCTCATTTACAGATCTTTCTTCTGCATCTATATAGCTACTACGTGAAATACCTGTTATGCTTCCATCTGTTGTAATAACTACACCTATAGTCGAATGATCATTTATAACTTTTCTTGTTCCGATTTCTGCTGCTTGAGTGAATGGAATTTCCTCACTATACCAAGGAGTCTTTACCATACGAGGTGTGTTGTCACTATACATATATCCTTCTGCATCTGGAATTACATATCCAACACAATCAATAAGACGTACATTTACTTCAAAATCACCACCTATAGTTATGCTAACAGCTTCATTTGGAATAAACTTAGGCTCAGTAGTAGTAATTATGCTACCTCCACCACTTTGTGGAAGTTCGTCTTGTGCGCGTTCTTTACTATATTCATTTTGAATATTTGGAATTACTAGTGATTCCATAAATCGTTTAATAAATGTAGACTTTCCAGTTCTTACAGGTCCAACTATTCCCAAATATATGTCACCATCTGTTCTTTCTGAGATATCTCTATATATATCATAATGTTCCATGTCTATAAAACCTCCTTGATAATTTAAAATGTATGGGTACACTTTTAAATATATGTACAAATAGGTAATATATGACTATTATTGATAATTTTATAGAGTCCTATTTTAATTTCTTTTTTAACTTTGGCTCCGTGCCAGCTATAATTCTTTTTATATTAGCTTTGTGTCTATATGCTGTAATTGAAGAAATTAATGTCCCCAATGTAACTGCTTCTTTTTTATAAGACTTACCTTTGAAGAATTTGCTCAATAAAAAAGGTATACTGCCAGTCATCACCAGCGAACTAAATGATACCATTCTAGTTATAACCAGGCTAGTAAAAAATAGTACGCTTGTAATCACCCCAAGAGGAAAATTAACCATATAAATGCCACCAACTGTAACAGCTATACCTTTTCCTCCTTTAAATTTTGAAAATAACGGATAACTATGTCCTAATATCGTTCCAATAGTTGCATATAAAGCTGAAATAACTTTATTTTTTTTAAATAACAGTTTTGAAGTCACAACAGGGATTATAGACTTTACTAATTCACCTAAGAAAACTGTAATACCTGCTTTGCTTCCCATCACTCGCCAAACATTAGTTGTTCCAGGGTTGCCACTGCCTTCATTACGTATATCTACACCTTTTATTTCAGAATACATAGATGCTGTTTGTATTCCTCCAAACAAGTAACCTAACAGAAGTGATATTATTCTATACATAGTTATTCCTTCCCTTTCTTCTCCCTAATCATGAAATGAATGGGTGTTCCCTTAAACCCAAACGCTTCTCTAATTTGATTTTCTATATATCTTAAATATGAAAAGTGCATAAGCTCTTTATAGTTTACAAATACAATAAATGTAGGTGGTTTTACACTAACCTGAGTTACATAGTAAACTTTAAGTGCCTTTCCTTTATCTGATGGTGGTTGGTTCATAGCAAGAGCTTCATAAACCACATCATTTAATACTCCAGTGCTGACTCTTAAATTTTGATTTTGACTTATCATATAGATAAGCTCAAACATTTTATGAACTCGTTGTCCCGTTAAAGCAGATACACATATAGCTGGGGCATATTTCATATAAGCAAGGTCATTAGAAATATCTTTCATATACTTATTCATAGTTTTATCGTCTTTTTCGATAGCATCCCATTTATTTACAACAATAAGACAGCCCTTCCCAGCATCATGAGCCATACCTGCAATTTTAGTATCTTGTTCAGTAATACCCTCTTGAGCATCAATCATAATTAAAACAATATCCGAACGCTCTATTGCAGAAACAGTTCTTATAACACTATACTTTTCAATATCTTCGTTTACTTTCTTTCTTTTTCGTAATCCAGCAGTATCAATCAGTGTATACTTTTGTCCATCAATTATAACATCTGTATCAACCGAATCTCTAGTTGTTCCAGCTATTTCACTAACAATTACCCTTTCTTCCCCAACTATTTTATTTACTAAGGAAGATTTTCCTACATTGGGTTTACCTATTATTGCTACTTTAATAGCATCTTCGTCTTCCTCATATACACTAGCGTCATCAAAATGTTTTACAATTTCATCTAACATATCTCCCAAATTTAATGGTTGTGATGCAGAAATTGGAACTGGATCCCCCAACCCTAGGTTATAAAATTCATAAACTCCAAAATCTTGCTTATCCATATTGTCAACTTTATTTACTACAAGTACAACAGGCTTTTTACTTTTTCTCAACATATTTGCAACATGATGGTCTGCATCTGTTACTCCTGCTTTTACATCTACCAAAAAAACTATCACATTTGCTGCTTCAATTGCAAGCTCTGCTTGTCTTCTCATTTGTGACAATATTATATCTGTACTTTCAGGCTCAATTCCACCTGTATCTATCATTGTAAATTCATAATTTAGCCATTCCACATTTGCATAAATTCTATCTCGAGTTACCCCAGGGGTGTCATCAACTATAGATATCCTTGATTTTGCTAATCTATTAAATAATGTAGATTTTCCTACATTAGGTCTTCCTATTATTGCTACAACTGGTTTCATTAAATTTTCTCCTCTGTACTTAATATAGTATCCAGCCATTCTTTTCCTTCATTGGATACTACAACTACCTTACATTGTAATGCTCTTTCAATATCATTTACAGTATAATCATCTAAAAATACTTTACTAGCCACTCTTAACATATTTTCAGGAATTAACATGATTTTGCCTTGAACATCTTCATCTTTCAGTTGTGCAATTATATCTTGGCCTGTTAATAATCCTGTTACTGTTATATTTTCACCAAAAAATTTATTTACTATAGGATAAACCTTTATAAATATATTAGGAAACTTTTCATTAACTAGTTTTATATTTTGAATCATAAAATCTTTAGTAATCATACCTGTAACTATTATAACTTCTTTTTTTATTAATTTTGGAGAAAATTCTTTTAATGCCTGAACTAATTCATATCTAAACTTAGTAATCATCCCCACTCCATTATCAAGAACATGAAAACCTTCATACTCTTCATACTTTAATGGTTCTTTTCCACTTAATATATAAAATTCATCCGCTACAAAAACAAATCGTGTCCCCATATTCTTTAAATAATAGTATTGCCACTTTTCCACTATTTCAACCACAATTTCTGCAGATTTTTTGTCAAATGCTTCTAGTTTATCTAAATTTTGCCTAAATTTGGATATTCCAACTGGGACAATTGTTAATGATAAAATATGAGGTATAAATTGACTTAGGTCCATAATAGTTTTATCTAAAAATTCACCATCATTTATACCTTTACATAATACAATTTGTCCATTTATTTCTATCCCTGCATCTATTAACCTTTTAAGTTGTAAAATAATATCTCCAGCGTTTTTATTATTTAATAATTCTTTACGTATTTTACCATCTGTTACATGTATAGAAACATTTAAAGGAGACAGATGATATTTTTCCAAACGCTGTAAATCTTTCTCAGATGTATTTGTAAGTGTAATATAATTACCATTCAGAAATGACATTCGCCAGTCATCATCTTTAAAATATACAGTCTCTCTCATATTAGGAGGAAGTTGATCAATAAAACAAAACTTACATTTATTTCTACACCTTATTAATTCATCCATTAGCTCTGTTTCAAAAATAAGCCCCAAATCCTCTTCATAATCTTTATCTATCTCTAAAAGCCATTCTTCTCCATCATGTTTTTGTATTAAAACTTCAATAAACTCATCTGCAATCAAAAATTTATAGTCAAACACATCGTGAACTACCTCATGATTTATACTTAAAAGGGAATCACCTGCTTCAATTTCCATTTCATCCGCTATACTGCCTTCTAATACTTCTATTATCTTATGTTTCTTCACTTTTTATTCCTGCTTTCTAAATTAGTACTATCCTTTTTAATAGTATTTTAAAAAGGACTTTAATTATAATAATAGCTAAATTTTATAGTGGTGCAACAACGAAGCTCCCAATCAAAAAAAATTTTCAGCTATAACACTACATTATTATAAATTGCATGCAATTTATTTACAAGATTTATAACTGTTTAAAAAATTAATTATTGACAATACTTTAAATATTAATACAACAAATTATTTCAAAGTACATTATATTAAGGAGGAAAAATTTTTGATAAAAGGTGTTGGCGAACAAATGCTGCAAAAGTTAAATAAATTAGGAATATATACTACAACAGATTTATTAGAACATTACCCCCGTGAATATGAAGATAGAAGAATTATTACAGCTATTAAAGATATAAATATTTATGGTAAAAATAATATACTTGCAGTTGTAAACACTATTCCATTACTATCCCAAAAAAATAATTATATTAAAGTCACATTTGAAGCTGTTGATAAAACAGGAAAAATAAATATAACATTCTTTGGTCAATCATACTTAAAAAACACTTTTAAGCTTGGAGAAAGTTACAACTTTTATGGAAAAGTTGAACTAATATATAAAAAAATCTATATGACCAGTCCTGATTTTAAAAAAGTAGATCAAAAAAACTTTGAAGGTAAAATAATAGGCATTTATCCTTCAACAGCAAAATTGAGCCAAACCATGATAAGGAAGTTTATCAAAATTGCTCTTGATGAAAACTTAAAATATGTTCAAGATATTTTGCCACAAAGTTTAATCAAAAAGTACCAACTATATTCAAAGCGAGACGCTATTTTAAATATACACTTCCCTATAGATAACGAAGCATTTTTAAAAGCGCGTAATAGATTAGTTTTTGAAGAACTATTTATATTGCAATTAACTTTAAATATGACAAAAGAAAATTTTAACAAAAAAAATGAAGGCTGTTCAAAGAAAATTCCTATTAACTTAAATGAATTTATGGATTGTTTACCTTTTAGCTTGACAAATGCTCAAAACAAAGTAGTAAATGAAATTCTTACAGACATGCAAAGTAAAAATGCTGGAAATAGACTTGTGCAAGGTGATGTTGGTTCGGGAAAAACTATAATAGCAGCTATAGCTTTATTTGTAGCAGTGCAAAATGGATTTCAAGGAGCATTAATGGCACCAACCGAAGTTCTAGCAACTCAGCATTATAAATTTTTTATAGAGATATTTAAAAATTTTAATATAAATATTGCTCTACTGACAGGTTCTACAACAAAAAAGCAAAAGAACATTATTACAGAAGATTTATCAAATGGAGATATCGATATTATAATAGGAACTCATGCTTTAATTGAAGATTATGTTGAAATCCCAAATTTAGGGATAGTTATAACAGACGAGCAACATCGTTTTGGGGTAAGACATAGATTAACCTTGGCTCAAAAAGGAAATCTACCAGATGTTATTGTTATGACAGCAACCCCTATCCCAAGAACACTGGCCTTAATTTTATATGGTGATATGGATATTTCTATAATTGACGAGCTTCCACAGGGTAGGCTTCCTATTAAAACTAATTTTGTAAATAGTGCATATTATGAACGTATCTATACATTTATAAAAAAACATATAGCAGAAGGCCGACAATGTTATGTCATCTGTCCAATGGTGGAAGAAAACGAAAAACAAACTGAACTGAAAAATGTCATAGAATATTCAAACGAACTTCAAACCAAACATTTCAAAACAGAAAGAGTAGCTTATTTGCATGGTAAAATGAAGTCTAGAGAAAAGAACGAGATAATGAATAAGTTTTCAGATGGAGAAATTGATATTTTAGTTTCTACCACAGTTGTAGAAGTTGGAGTTAATGTTCCAAATGCCACCATTATGCTTATTGAAAACGCAGAACGTTTTGGTCTGGCTCAGCTTCACCAGCTGCGAGGACGTGTTGGACGTGGTGAATATCAATCTTTTTGCATACTTTTAAGTGATACTAAAAATAAAGATACAGAAAAGAGGCTTAAAATTATGGAACAAACAACCGATGGCTTCGTTATAGCAGACACAGATTTACAGCTTCGTGGTGGGGGAGATTTCTTTGGAACAATGCAACATGGATTGCCTCAGATGAAAATAGCAAATTTATATACAGATACATCTCTTATAAAACAAATACAAAATGAAGTTAAGTTAATTTTAAAAAATGACCCAAATTTTAACAATGAAGAATATACCAAAATGTATCAACAAATTAAGAAAAATATATTAGATAAAAATTATTATAATGCATTATGAAATTTGTGCATAGAATGTAAATAATAACACAAACAGAATTGGAGACATAAATGAGAGTTATAGGTGGAACCCGTAGAGGGACAAAATTGCAATCACTAGAAGGAGATACTACAAGACCAACAACCGATAGAATAAAAGAAACACTTTTTAATATGATAAATTTTGATTTACCAGATTGCACTTTTTTAGATTTATTTAGCGGAAGTGGAGCAATAGGAATAGAAGCTTTAAGCAGAGGTGCAAAAGAAGCTATTTTTGTGGAAAAAGACCCCAATGCTTATCAAGTAATAAAAAATAATATAGAGAAAACTAGGCTAAAAGAAAATTCTATAATATATAATAAAGAAGCAGAAAAAGTTTTTAGCTTAATAAATAAAAAAGAATTTGATTTAATATTTATAGACGCACCATATCACTATAAAAATATTGAGGATATTTTAGCTAAAATTATAGAAAATAATATTTTAGCTAAAGACGGAAAAATTATTATAGAAAATGCAAGCAATGCTTTACCTATTCAATGCAGCAACTTAAAAATTATACGTGAGAAAGTTTTTAGAACTACTACATTAACTTTTTTAATAAGAATTTAGAGGAAAAATATGAAAACAGGAATTTACGCTGGTAGTTTTGACCCTATTACACTAGGGCATATTGATATTATTGAAAGAGCTTCCAAAATGGTTGATTTGCTTTTAGTTTGTGTTATGTTTAACCCTAATAAAAAGTCACCTTTATTTGAAATTGAACAAAGACTTGATTTGATCGAAAAGTCTTTAATCCATATTGACAATGTAAAAGTTGATAAACATTCAGGCTTGCTAGTGGATTATGCAAAGAAAAATAATGCTACAATAAATATCAGAGGACTAAGAGGAACAGTAGATTTTGATTACGAGATGCAAATGGCACAAGTGAACCGTACTTTATATAAAAATATGGAAACTATTTTTATAATAAGTAATCCAAAATATTCATTTATAAGTTCATCTGTTGTAAGAGAGCTAGTTATTTTTAATGGAAAAGTTGATGATTTTGTTCCAAAAACTGTTTTAGAAGCTTTATCCAATGGATTTCACTAGTAATCAGTACTTATAAAATTCTAGGGCGAACCTATAGGTTTGCCCATACATAATGTATCATAACTATATACCAAAAAAGGTAGAGTCCTATCCTTTATATAATAAAATTTACCACTCATCATAACTTTCCAACCTTTTAAAGTTCCAATTAAACCAATTTACTTTTACCATATCAAAGACATCTAGTATTTTAAACAGCTTTTATATCCCTATATCCAATCTTATGTAATAGTGTATCAATTACACTATTATTCTGACAACCAATAACAGTTTAAAAGCATCTGATAATTATTATAAATTATAGACTAACCATAGAAATTAATTATGTTTAAAACTCCCTTAAATTTTAAATTTATAACAGATTTTTTTAATTTAGTATTTTATAAAGTGTATATAATATATTTTTATTGGAAATAATTGTATTATTCGTTATATATTTAAATTAATATTGTGAGTCAATTAATCTCTCCTATTCTAATGTTTAGGAATCTTGTAAAAGATTGATTATCCTAAGACTTAAATAACTAATTTAAAAATTTAAAAATTTAGAATAGAAAGGAGGTTGCAAGGAGAATCTAAAGTAACTAAAAGCAGCTATAAAATATTCTTTATGCTCACACTGCGATTTTAAAGTGCTATCATCATTATATCGATGAGTAGTCCTCCTTGCATAACTATGAAAAACGTATATTTTGGAATAGGATTTGCAATTATTGGTATTGTTACAATGGGTATATTTTACAACGAAGATGAGGCTACTGAAGCTACTAATTTTGAATCATTTTCAGAAAATGTTGAGGCTGAAATATCCCCCAGTTTAAACAATAATATAGATGTAACACAATTAAATAATATACTTGGTTATATAGGTACAAACCAAACAAATGAACTTCCTAATTTTCTTGAATTGGCTCAGGCATACGAGTTACCTGTAACTGAAGAATACAAATTGCCTACCTATGTTGATGTAACTAAGCCACAAACAGAGATAAGCTACGACAACTTCTCTAAAAAGGATATCGTCTCCAACAGTGCTGACAGTTCTAACACAAATATTATCTCTAGTAATACCACTAGTGAAAGAATTATTGATACGGAAGATAACACCTCTAACAACTCTCTTGAGTATATAAAAGTAGCTCAAACAGATGAAATGATAGATTATGGTTATATATCTACACCTCAAATGTATGAAATACCTAAATACACAAATATCTCTCGATCAAATTTAGCAGGCAATTACTCAAGCTTAGCTAACAGCCATGAAGAAACTTATGCAACTCCAATAGATGATAATGTTAAAATACCTACAATTGATATTATCCCTAATTTTAATTAAGCATAAGAACTTTGTGTATTTTTATCTGCCATATAATTTTATTATTTGGCGGGCGAACTTTGTTCGCTACATAACTTAAGGTTGAAATATAAGTGCAATTGCTATAAAATATTTAACTGTAACCAAATATATTAAGGAGGTAGATAAAATGATAGCACCTTCAATATTATCAGCAGATTTTTCAAACTTAGAAAGAGATTTAAAACGTGTATCAGAAGCAGAATTTATTCATGTAGATGTAATGGATGGAAGTTTTGTTCCAAATATTACAATTGGTGCCCCTGTGGTAAAATCACTTCGAAAGCATATTAAAGGAATAATGGATGTACATTTAATGATCCAAAATCCAGATATGTTCATTAGTGATTTTAAAGATGCAGGTACAGACTATTTAACAGTGCATATTGAAACATGCACACATTTACACCGCACAATTCAAAGTATTAAAGAAAAAGGTATGAAAGCAGGAGTTTCTTTAAACCCAGCAACACCTGTTTGTTTATTGGAACCAATTATAGATGATATAGATTTAGTCTTAATAATGTCTGTAAATCCTGGTTTTGGAGGTCAAAAATTTATTCCATATTCATTGCAAAAGATTAAGCAAGTTAACAAAATAATAGGTAATAGAGATATATTAATTCAAGTTGATGGTGGGGTAACCTTAGATAATGCAAAAGAAATTATAGCAGCAGGAGCAGATGTTCTGGTAGCAGGCTCTGCTATATTTGATACCACTGATATAGAGCAACGAATACAAGATTTTAAATCACTTATGTTATAGTAGATATACTTGGGTTTTGGGAGTGACATTAGCTTCTACACCACTAATCAAAT
>MDSO01000151.1_pt1 | contig 10406 bp, 6 predicted proteins | sample 1005691 | NCBI WGS metagenome assembly MDSO01 (sample SAMN05526595, study PRJNA338239) | gut metagenome | isolation source: stomach gut content | host: Acanthurus sohal | place: Saudi Arabia: Red Sea | collected 2011-04 | reverse complement strand
TACTTAGACGGCAAATTTTAATTAAGGGGGCTGTCGCATTAACTTCAAAAACGAAGGATCATCTTCTGCTTCCGTCATCTAATAATAACTCTCGGCGACACTTCCCATAGAAAACAAAATTGTGGGGGAGGTGTCAGCGTAAGCTGACGGAGGGAGAAAGTGTGCATTCAAGTTTTTGTTACTTTCAAGTAAATTATAAATTTTACAAGTTTACATCGTTTTTCTGTCATTTGGAATTTAATTGCGACAGCCCCTATCACGAAGTGACTGAGAGGTTAAGAGCTATCGACGAAATTGACAGAGAAGTTGAGAGCTATCGGCGAAATTGACAGATAGGTTGAGAGCTGTCCAGGATCTATAACCTATTTGGTATGGATACCTTCATTATATAGGATAAACTCTCGATCAGCGGATGCCCAGTGTACCTGGACTGACTAAAGGGTTTTAAACAGCAAGTTCTAAAATAAAATTAAGGAGGATATATATGAAAAAAATGATTAATAAATTATTCGTTGCTACAATATTCTCAATAATGTTATCCGGATGTGGCGGATCAGGAGAGCAAGAATTAAACTTAGAAAAAACTATAGATTCAGAAACTGGACGAGAAATGATCGGCAATATGTATGTAGAAGGATTACCAATTGTAAAAGAACCCGCAACTTTTACGCTTTTTGCAGCTAAATCTGGCAATGACAAATCGGTTAGCCAAGACGAAAAGCATATACTAACAATATTAGAAGACAATACAAATGTTAGATTTGAGTTAGAAGAAGTCGCATCGAATGCCAACGAAAAAATCAACCTACTATTAGCTGCGGGTTCCGACTTACCGGATATAATCTATTTTTGGCCAACCGAAAGCACCGTAATAAATAACACAGCACATTTATTTGAGTTTACCGATGAGATATTGAGAGAATATGCACCGAATCTTGTGGCTCAACTAGAAGCCAATGTTCCAAACGGTTTAGATATGCTAAGAAAAGCTGATGGGAAAATTTATTCTCTGCCCGTTGGCCCCTATGCAGAATATGCAAACTCGGCCCAATCTATTCCTCTTATCAGAAAGGATTGGCTAGAGGCTTTAGATTTAGAAATGCCTACTACTACCGATGAATTATACAATGTCCTAAAAGCTTTTAAAACTCAAGATCCAAATGGTAACGGTAAAGCAGACGAGATTCCGCTCTCTTTTTGTCAAGAAAATGCTCAGCACAAACATTTTAATTTCGCCGGACCTTGGGGTATAGCCGGAAGGAATGGACATGACTGGGAAAATTATTTCCAAGTCCGAGACGGTGTTGTAGTTCCTAATTTGGATACCCAGAATTTTAAAGATTATTTAGCCTACATGCATAAACTAGCCTCTGAAGGCTTATTAGATGTAGAAGGATTTTCGCTTACTTATTCTCAGTACAAAGCTAGAATTAACGAAGGCGCTGTTGGTATGATCGTCACCTGGATGGAAACCGACGATATCTGGGCACCTGTACCTGTTTTAACCACACCAGGTTACGAGGGCCAAGAAGCAAAAATTGGCCAAAAAGGCTATCGTACAACTAATCTAAACGGATTCATGATCACTAAATCCTGCGAAGACCCTTTAGCTGCATTGCGAGCTTGGGATTATTTGCATTCCACTCCAAACTTAAAGCGTATCGCTCGTGACGGTAACGAAGGCATTCTTTGGGTCGAAAATCCAGATGGGTCAGCCACTGTAAGAGAAATAGCACAAGAGGAATTGCCGGCCAACATTGTTAGTAAAACTGAATTGAACTATACTATCGCTCTTAGGGGCATGGGTCCTATCATTTTTCAACACGAAATAGCCAAACCCGACCTCAATGCTGAAGACCTAAGCATGGATGCCCTAAGATACAAATACGTCCCTATGTATGAACCGTATTTCAATACCGAATTTTTGCCACAACGCCCTATGCCGAGTAATAAGTTGACAGAACTTAGTCTTCTGCAAACTGAAGTAGAAGCCTACATGAATGGCTTCATCGCTGATAGTATTATTAACGGTTTGTCCGATGAACAATGGGAAGAATATCTTAAGCAATTGGAAAATGTTCAATACTATGAGTGGATTCAATTCCAACAAGATTTTCTAGACGGTAAGTTTTAAATTTCATGTCCTAAGCTTTTCGCACTTAGCCTTCCTCAAGAGGAAGGTGGCTGCGAAGCAGACGGATAGAGTTAGGTGGAGCTGACTAAGAGATTAAGAAGAGTTTTTTACATAATTGTTTTATCCTAAAAACGAAAGTTTGATCGCTATAAATTTCATAAAAAATGAGAAAATGCCAAAATCCCACCGGGATCGATACCACTTTTATGCTATATCATGAAATCCGGATTAAAATTAATTGCATAAAAAATGCTATGATTTCTAATTTGCCGAGAATATATTTCACTTTTATATTTTAAAAAGGATTGCATGAAATTTTAAAAATATATTTTAGAAAAACAGCTTAAATATTTTAGTCAATATACTCGATGCTATATTTTATAAAATGAATAATTTGAAATCATAACTTGCACAAAAAATGCGAAAATATAAAAAATCCTAGTAGCATAGGGACCACTTTCGAACCAAAAACATGAAATACTAATCATTATATATTGCAAATCGACTTTAAATATTTGAATAATATACTTGTAAAAAACAATTACTTTCTCATATCAAATCCTCCATTTTTTGATACCATTTTCAGATCCATCAAAATATACCTTGTATAAAATAGTTGTCAGATACACAAGATAAGAAAAATTGAAACGACAGTTGTATTTGATATTGAATGCAATTTATCGCATTCTCCCCCTGGCATTTCATGCCCACCACTCTCCCGGAGGGGGATTCCGCTTATCTTGAAACTAGTGGAAACTTAAAGGCACGCTTTCTCCCTCCGTCAGCTAACGCTGACACCTCCCCCACAATGTTGTGAAGACGGAGAGGGCAGTGCTTCCCTGCAATTTTGTGACTAAGATTCTTAAGTTCCCGCCTATGGACTCTCATGGAGCCATGTTTATTAAAATAACTCATAATTAAAGCGAGGTTGAAAAATGAAGAATCCAAATGTTTTAATCATCATGACTGATCAACAATCTAGACGAAGCATTAGCGCTTTAGGCTCCGTTAATATTCAAACACCAAATCTAGATAGAATAGCACATGAAGGAGCAATTTTTGAAAACTTTTTTACCCCAACAGCCGTCTGTACCCCATCTCGAGGATCATTTGTAACTGGGTTATATCCTATCCAGCATGGCTGTAGTAAGAATAATTATTTTTTATATGACAATGCGAAAACTATTGCCGAAGTATTCAAAGATTCAGATTATCAAACTGGTTACGCTGGCAAATGGCATTTGGCCGGCGAAGCGAAACCTGGATTTATGAGGCAAGAAGAGTCTCGAGGATTTGACAGTTGCAAATATATGTATAACCGTGGACATTGGACAAGCATAGTGCAACTCGACGGATCGCACAGCGTAATCTCGGCCAAAGACGAAGTGTTAACAGGCTCTAGCAAAATGGGCGACGAAAAATCTTATACTACCGATATCCTTTCGGACGCAACAATCGAGTTTATTAAAACTCGTGACAAAAGCAAGCCCTTTTTGTATATGCTAAGTATACCCGATCCGCATACGCCAGTAAGCGTTCGTAAACCATACAATACTATGTATAAACCTGAAAATATAATTCTTCCAGAAAATTTTTATAAGTTTAACGCACCTTGGGCACCCGAAGGTACTTATCAAACACCGGATAATAACAGTAACGAAGATTTAGCAAAAAAATGGATGGCATCCTACTATGGCGAAGTAAGCTGTATCGATGATAATGTTGGTAAAATTTTAGCAACTTTAGAAAATGAAAATATTTTAGACGATACTATTATTATTTTTACAACAGACCATGGTGAGTACTTAGGCGAGCACGGTCTATGGAGAAAAGGACAACTCTATCCAGAAGTAAACCATGTACCATTTTTTATGCGATATCCTAAAAAAATTGCAGCTAATACTAAAGTTAAAGAATATGCTTCGGCAATTGATATGTTGAGAACCGTGACTTCGTTGGCAGAAATAAAAAATACAAGTTGCGATGTTGGCCAAGACGCTTCTATCCTCTTTCAACCGGATCATGAAAACTGGAATGCTACCCAACATTTAACTGGATCCAATTTTACTTTCGCTTCCACAATAAAAGATAATATTTTTGTTGGATTTAGGCAGGATGGACACAATCTAATGTTTGACATGGAGAAAGATCTACTAAACAATAACAATCTCTATTATGAACCAGCCTATGCTAAAATAAGAAAAGAACTTTATGAGATCACCTTAGAACATGAACTAAAATTAAATACACCTTGCGTACCTTGGCTAAAAAATGTAGTCTTAGATTAATTAGGGAGTTGTCATAAAGGTCAATGCGTCGCTTCGCTCTTTTACCCTATCCGTCCGCTTCGCGGCCACCTTCCTCAAGAGGAAAGCTAAGGTCAAGTACAAGTGCGAAGTTTAAATGCGAAGTTCATATTCGCTTCTTAAGTTCCCGCCTATGTCCTAAACAGAGACTTGAAATTGTTAGCCAATTATAATGCTATTGTCTATTTATTTGCAAAATAGCTATTGTCATAACGTTAAATTAATGTTATAATCAGAAAAAAGCCATAGTACATATAGTATACATCTTGTCTAAAAATTAAATAAGTACTTTTTAGAACTTTTTTTAAAATATAAAATAAGGAGATAGCTATGAAATTAGTTGTATTATCTTTTGATTCTCTACAAAATATCGATCTAAACACATTGTTTAAGTTGCCGAACTTTGCTAAGCTACGTTCAAAAGTTTTGCTGGTCGAAAATTTAAAAGAAGTCTATCCTACGTTAACTTATCCGATTCATACTTCTATTATAACCGGTAAATATCCATGCGAACATGGAATATCTCACAATCAAAAGTCGGATTTATATCCTCGAGGGAACGATTTCAATATAATGGGTGAACAATGGTTTTGGCATGCTAACAATATTACATGTAAAACCTTATTCGATTACGCCCAAGAAAATAATTTATCGATTGCTTCTCTTTGCTGGCCCGTTACCGCTGGCGAAAAACGAGGAATTAATATTCCCGAAATTTGGCCCCTTAAAGGTGTTGATAACCAAAATTATGAATTATATAAATCCAATTGTTCGGAGATAGCATTCGAAAAATATTTTGAAGATGAATTAAAATTTTTTGCTTGGAAAGATAACGCTGACATGGTTATGTATTTGCCTGAACTTGGGGTGAAAATTTTGCGTGACGATCAGCCTGATATCTTGTTGGTGCACTTTATTTGGTTGGACCACTTACGACATGTATTCGGAAATTCGCACCATGTTATAGAAGAAGGACTTCGATATTTGGATGTGATGCTCGGTCGATACATAGATGCTTCAAAGCTATCCGGAAATTTTGAAGATACTAACTTTATAATTTTGGGCGATCATGGTCAAATCGATATTAATAACTGTTTTAATTTAAATGTAGCTTTCTTCCAAAAAGGTTTGATTAGATTGACCGATAAAAATTTACCCGAACGTTACGTAGCTTACGCTTTTTCGGCTGGATTTTCTGCTCAAATTATTTTGAAAAATCCGGATGACCAAAAGTCTGTAGATAGAGTTTATAAGGTTTTGTTAGAACTGCAAGCTGAATATCCTCAATATATTGAAAAAGTGTTTACCAAAGAAGAAGCCCTAGCAGAAGGTTTGTCTGGCCATTTTTCCTTTGTTGTTGAAGCCGCCGAAGGCACCCTATTCGACATGAATTATTCCGGCGAGCTGATCACAACCGATTCTAAGTTGAAAGCAACTCATGGTCATCACACTAACAAAGGTAGCAAACCACCGTTAATAGCCTTTGGAAAATCTATAGAACCGAACGTGATTAAGAATGCTAATATGATCGATGTCTTTCCTACTATTTTAAAATTGTTGGATATTAAACCGACTGAAAAGTTAGAGGGTACATCTTTAATTTAATTCATTATTATTTTCGCACTTGCACTTGACCTTAGCCTTCCGTCCCCCGGAAGGTGGCAGCGAAGCTGACGGATAGAGTAAAAAGAGCGAAGCGACAGCTCCAGAAATGGAGCTTTTTTTATTTCCCAGTTTTTACAATATTGACATATTTAATTAATTGTATTATAATAAGTGCATAACAAATAGATAACAGAGCGAAATAAGCTAAATAAAAGAGGGGAGATTTTTGAATATGAAATTTAAATTATTTGCCTTAATGTTATGCGGAGTTATGCTTGGTGGCTGCACAGCAGGAACAGACGATTCCAATAATTCTGCTAGCGAAGAATCAACAGGATTAAAGATAGCGATAGTGACCAGTCCATCGGGAGTAGACGATGGGAATTACAATGAAAATAACTACGATGGAATTTTAGCTTATATAGAAGATCATCCGGATGCTACAGTCACAGCTATGCAAGAAACAACGGGCGACGTGACCGCTTGTATTCAAATGGTAAGCGACATTGTCGCAGACTATGATGTTATCGTTACGCCCGGATTTCAGTTCGCCGGAGTATCGAGTGTAGCTGTGGAAAATCCAGATAAAAAATTTATCTTGGTCGACGCTCCTCCTGCACCCGTAGGTGACCAAACAGAATTCGATAACTTGTATTCTATGGAATTTGCTGAGGAAGAAGCCGGATTCTTCGTTGGTGTGGCCGCTGCTTTAGAGACTGAAACAAACGTTGTAGCCATAATCAATGGGATAGCATTCCCTTCAAACGTAAATGCTCAATACGGTTTTGAATGTGGTGTCAACTACGCTAACGAAGTTTTCGGAACCGACGTTGAGGTTATAGAATTACCTTCTTATTCTGGCGTTGATGTTACCGGCGCAAATGTTGGCGGAAATTACGTAGGTACTTTTTCAGATCCAGCCACAGGTAAGATCGTAGCAAATAATTTAATCGACCAAAATGCTGACGTATTATTCGTTTTTGCTGGCGCATCCGGAGGTGGTGCTCTAACCGCAGCTAAGGAGACAGGCGATGTCCTAATAATCGGTGCCGATGTCGACCAATACGAAGACGGTCAAATGGGCGACAAAAATATCATGCTCACTTCTGCTATCAAAGCCATGGATCTTAACGTAGAATTACTTCTTAACGCTATCACTGATGGAACTTTCGAAGGCGGACATCACCTAAGAAAAGCCGATACCGATTCCGTTAGCTATGCTCATGCAGACGGTAGACACCTTATGAGCGACGACACTCTTGCTAAGTTAGAGCAGGTTTATGCCGATGTTAAATCCGGTAAAATCGTTCCTGCATCTAATTTTAATGGCTTGACTCCTGACACATTTACTGGATTACCAAGTGCTCAGTAGAGTTAACTTTGCACTTGATCTTTGCACTTGAACTTAGCCTTTCTCTTGAGGAAGGTGGCAGCGAAGCTGACGGATGGAGTAAAATAATAAAAATGAAACTTTAAAGGGCTACTATAATTAATATGGTGGCTCTTTGTTTATTGATTAGAGGTGAGATATGTGGACGATTTTATAATTGAATTGAAAAATGTTACAAAAAAATTTCCAGGCATTATCGCTAATGATGATGTGAGTTTAGGTATAAAAAAAGGTGAGATCTTCGCCGTACTGGGCGAAAACGGAGCAGGTAAATCTACTTTAATGAGTATGATTTTCGGCATGTACGAGCCAGACGGCGGCGAAATATTTATAAGAGGTAAACAAGAAAAAATTACATCCCCAAACGATGCTTACAGACTAAACATCGGCATGGTTCACCAACATTTTAAACTCGTAAGTGAATATACTATTACTCAAAATATTGTCTTGGGCAATGAGCCAATTAAGAAAAAATTCGGCCTTTTTCCTACTGTTGATCTAAAAGAAGCCAACGCTAAAGTGGCTGAATTATCCGAGAAATATGGCCTTCAAGTTAATCCGACAGATAAGATTAAAGATGTACCTGTATCTATCATGCAACGTGTGGAAATTTTGAAAATGCTTTACAAAGAAGCTGAGATTTTAATCTTTGATGAGCCAACCGCTGTACTTACACCACAGGAAATTGAATACCTGTTGGAAATTATCCTTAATCTGCAACAAAGCGGTAAAACTATTATTCTAATTACTCATAAACTGGATGAAATTAAGAAGATCGCTAATCGTTGTGCTATTTTACGAAAAGGTAAATTGATCGATGTCCGTAACGTTGCAGATCTAACTACTCAGGATATGGCCAGACTTATGGTTGGTGCAGACGTTTCTTTTGAATTGCCTAAAGAAGATCACTCATTTGGCGATGTCATTCTAGATGTCCAAAATCTTTCTGTTAGAACTATCAAGGACGTTGTTAAAAATGTCTCTTTTCAAATCCATGCCGGTGAAATATTCTCTTTAGCTGGAGTATCCGGAAATGGTCAGACAGAAATAGCCGATGCTATATCTGGTATCATAAAGAGTTCCGGCCAAATTTTTCTAAACGGCGTTGATATATCTAATTCTTCAGTCCGAGATAGAGCGGAAATAGGTTACATTCCAGAAGATAGACATAAATACGGTTTAGTATTAGATTTTGATATAAGCAACAATGCCGTACTGCGTGACTATTATAAAGAACGCTTTTCTAAAAATAACGTTCTGCAAAAACATGAATTTACAGATTTTGCTCAAGAATTGATCGATAAGTATGACATTAGATGTGCCAATGGCCCAAAGACTAATACTAGATCAATGAGTGGCGGAAACCAGCAAAAAATTATTATAGCTCGTGAAACAGCTAGAAATTCTAAACTACTTATTTTTGTTCAGCCCACCAGAGGTTTGGATATAGGGGCTATCCAAAATATCCATGAAAAGATTTTAAGCTTAAGAAATGAGAACACCGCAATATTATTGATATCTCTCGAGTTGGATGAAGTTATGCAGCTGAGCGACACAATTGGTGTTATCTATAATGGAGAAATTCAAACGATAAAAAAAGCTAGCGATCTTAGCAAAGAAGAAGTCGGAGAATTTATGATGGGGGTGCATGAATAATATGAAAAAATTAATAATACCTCTTGTATCTTTATTATTAAGCTTACTTGCTGGTGTAGTGGTTATCTTAATTATAGGTAAAAACCCGATAACAGCATATCAAAATTTATTGCAAGGTTCAGGACTTTTACCAAAGCCCTCTTATGCTGGTTATAAAAGTATGTTTACAGATTTCATGGTATTTTTAAATACGTTAACACCGATGATTTTTGCGGCCCTCGCTGTTGTGGTAGCGTTTAAATCTGGATTGTTCAATATCGGGGTTTCTTCTCAAATGCTTTTAGCCGGATTTACAGCCACCGTCCTAATAGGTTACAGTCCATTAAATGGTTGGATAGCAAAACCTTTAGTTATTATTATCGGCATAGTTGTCGGTGCGGCTTTGGCTGGCCTAATTGGGTACTTAAAGTATAAATTCAATATTAATGAAGTAGTTTCTAGCATAATGCTAAATTATATTGTTCAGTATGTTATTAGCTTTTTCATTAACACCTCTTTTATAGATGTAGTTTCTAGACAATCCAAAAATATTAACCCCGAAGCGTCTTTGACTTTGAAAAATGTCGAGATCGCTGGCCTTAAAATGGATATTCCGATTGGATTTCTGATTGCTATTATAGCTATAATCATTGTCGGCTTCGTTTTAAATCACACCAAATTCGGCTACGAAATTATGACCGTTGGCAAAAGTAAAGAAGCAGCGACCTATGCGGGCATCAATGTCGGCCCAACTTTAGTTAAAGCCATGCTCCTTTCCGGTGCTTTAGCTGGTTTGGCGGGTGTAACTTATTATCTCGGATTAAACTGGTCCATTAGGCCAAGAATACTTCCGTCCGTAGGTTTCGACGCTATAGCTGTTGCTTTGTTCGGAAATATTTCAGCCTTTGGAAGTTTTTTAGCATCGTTTGTAGTGACCATTATTACAAAAGGCAGCGCCTACATGAGTTCTATTTCCAAAGTACCGGCGGAAATAGCGTCTGTTATCACAGCCTTAATATTGCTGTGCAGCGCAAGTGGAGCGTATTTTAAATTTAAAAAGGGAGGGTTTTAAATGGATACTATTATTATCGATGGGATGGCATTTGCACTTCCTCTTTTTATTGCAGCGATAGGCGCAATTTATTGTGAAAGAAGCGGCATTGTAAACTTAGCTATAGAAGGATTCATGGGTGTCGGTGCTTTTTGCGGTGCTTTGGCTGTAGTCTTAACCAATAATATATTTCCAGCCGGCGGACTCATTTCTTTTATTATAGCATTGATATCGGCGGTGGCTGGTGCTACGTTATTCTCTTTGATCCATGCGCTTCTTTGCATA
>MDSO01000150.1_pt1 | contig 10472 bp, 8 predicted proteins | sample 1005691 | NCBI WGS metagenome assembly MDSO01 (sample SAMN05526595, study PRJNA338239) | gut metagenome | isolation source: stomach gut content | host: Acanthurus sohal | place: Saudi Arabia: Red Sea | collected 2011-04 | reverse complement strand
CCCCACAATTTTGTTTTCTATGGGAAGTGTCGCCGAGAGTTATTATTAGATGACGGAAGCAGAAGATGATCCTTCGTTTTTGAAGTTAATGCGACAGCCCCCTTAATTAAAATTTGCCGTCTAAGTAATCTTGTTGCAGTTGAATCCATTCTGGATACTGGACATTATCCAATTGTTTAAGGTGTTCTTCCCATTGTTCATCGGACAAGCCATTTAGAACGCTATTAGCGAAGAAGCCATTAACATAAGCTTCTAATTCAGTTTGGAGGAAGCTAATTTCGGTAATTTTATCTGCTGGTTTAGGCCGTTCGGGCAAAAACTCAGTTGGAAAATAAGGCTCATACATTTCAACATATTGGTAACGCAAAGCATCGTTACTTAATTTTTCGGCGGTCATATCTGGCTTAGCTATATCATCACCGAACATGGCGGGCGACATGCTACGAAAAGCGATAGTGTTATTTAATTCTGTGTTATTTACGATACCGTCTGGAAAGCTTTCGGGAGTCAAAACTGTGGCTGTACCGTCTTCATTTTTTTCCCATAAGAATCCTGGATTACCGTCACGCATTATGCGTTTTAAGTCTGGATCTGAGTGTAAATAGTCCCAAGCCCTTAATGCTACTAACGCATGTTGGGACGATTTAGAAATCATAAATCCGTTCATGTTAGCAGTCCGAAGACCTTTTTGACCGTGTTTAACTTGCTGTCCTTCATAACCTGGCGCTTTTAATACTGGAATCGGTTGCCATACAGCCGGATCATCCGCTGCCCAAGTGGAGAGCATACCAATGACTCCTTCATTTTGTCTCGCTTTATACTGAGCTTGTGTTAAGGAAAATCCTTCTATATCTAGTAATTCTTCGCTGGCTAGCTTATGTAGAAATCGTAAATAATCTTTGAAATTGTCTTGATTTAACATGGGCGTTACTACGCCGTCAAAAACTCTATAATAATTGTCTATATCGTTTACTGATTTGCCAGCAATACCCCATGGTCCAGCAAAAGAAAACTGTTTTGCCGCCCAATCTGATTGACAAAAAGCTAATGGTATTTCATCGTCTTTTCCATTTCCATTCGGATCTTGGGTCTTAAATGCCTTTAATACTTCGTACAGCTCATCGGTGGTTGTTGGCATTTCCATACCTACAGCTTCTAACCAATCCACTCTTATCAATGGTACACCGGATGCCGAATTGGCTATTTCAGCATAGACTCCTGTCGGTAGTGAATATATTTTTCCATCAGCCTTTCTTAATGCATTTAAACCTTCTGGTACATTCGCTTCTATTTGCTCTGTTATATTTGGTGCATATTCTCTCAATATTTCTTCGGTGAACTCAAACAAATGTGTCGTATTGTTTGCTACCGTACTTTCTGATGGCCAGCAAAAAAATATGTCCGGTAATCCTTGGCCCGCTGCAAATAATAAGTTTAATTTTTCATTTATATTTGTACTTACGTCTTCAAATTCTATTATAACATTCGTTGCTTCTTCAAATATCGGTATTATATGCTTTTCTTCTTTTGTAGATGATTTGTCACTTGGATTTCCTGCTTTCATCCATGTTAACGTTACAGGTTCCTTTACAACCGGTAATCCTTCTACAAACATATTGCCGATCATTTCTCGTCCAGTTTCTGCATCTATAGTTTTTTCTAAATTTAATTGTTGCTCTTCTGCTCCACCACATCCGGCTAACACCATCGAAAGTATCGTAGCTATACATAATTTAGTAATTATTTTTTTCATTTATATATATCCTCCTCAATCTTTCAGTTACTTCATGACAACTTTCCAACCTCTCAGTCACTTCGTGACAGCTCTCCTAGAAGGAGAGCCAAGTATATTTCATAATTTTTACATTATCTCATAAACTTTACAATTAGTAAATAGTTTTTCCATTATTTCAACTTAAGATAAAAAAAACCTCTCCAAATTAGAGAGGCTCAATTCTAAAGATTATATATTTTTGTGTATTTGTTAGTATAATATTTAATTATAGCTTTCGGATCCACCGAACCGCCACACGTATCTTGTATAATTTCTACTGGCGTTTTCATTTTGCCGTATTGATGAATATTTTTCGCTAGCCATTCTGTTACTTTATTTATCTCATTATTTGCTAGGATCGTATCCATACTACATATTTCTTTTTCAAACTGTTCTAAAAACTGTCCACTATAAATATTACCTAGGGTGTATGATGGGAAATACCCAAATAGGCCGGCCGGCCAATGTACATCTTGTAGAACGCCATCCTTGTTACTCTTAGGCTCCACACCTAAATATGCCTTCATTTTTTCTCGCCATACTTCTGGCAAATCTTTTACGGCTAACGATCCATCGAACAAAGCTTTTTCCAGCTCAAATCTTACAATTATATGCATATTGTAGGTCAATTCATCTGCTTCTATTCTTATTAAGGATGGATTAACAGTGTTGATACTCTGGTAAAAATCATCCAGTGAAATATTGTTATTATAGTAAGGGAAGCATTCTTTAAGTTTATCATAATGATTTGCCCAAAAGTTTTTATTTCTACCGATAATATTTTCATAGAATCTAGATTGACTTTCATGGATACCCATGGAAGTGCCGGTATTTAGACCTGTACCTATCAAGCGTTTATCGATATGCTGTTCATAAATTGCATGGCCACCTTCGTGCAATACGCTAAAAATTGCAGGACGTATATCTTTTTCATGATAGTGAGTAGTTATCCTTACATCGTTCGGAGCATCACCGGCTGTGAATGGATGTTCGGTTTCACCTAAGACACCGGAATCTAAGTCATAGCCAATAACATTCATAAGATAATCGGCAAACTTTTGTTGCTCTAATTTCGGAAACTTGGCCAACACTTTACTTTCATCGAACGGGGCCTTTTTGGTTGAGATAGCTTCTATAATTGGCACGGTACCTTTTCTAAGCTGTTCAAAGATTGTAGCTATGCTTTCTGCATCCATCCCTTTTTCATAATTATTCAGCAAAGCATCGTAAGGATCTTTTCCTGGATCAGTGTAACTTACGATTTCTTTAGAAATATCTATTATTTCTTGAAAGTAAGGAACCATTGTTTCGAAATCATCAGCATTTTTAGCTGTTTTCCAAGCTTGTTCGGACTGATTAGTTCGTGTAGTTCTACGGCTAACTAATTCAGGGGGAATATTTTTATCACGATCGAAATCCTCTTTTAGCTTAGTAACCATAATTTTAGAGATATCATCCAATTGTTCAAAGTTAGAAGACTCGGATAATTTAGTTAAAAAGTTATCCGTTTTTTCGGAAGCCCATAGTTTAAACGAATGATCCGAAAGCTGTGTTAAAGCTTCTATATGTGCTTGTGCTCCATTTTTGGGCATTATTGTTTGCATATCCCAATATAGGACAGAAGCCGCATGCTGAAAATTATTCATTTGTTGTAAATGCGCTTTAAAATCCTTTAATAGTTTCATCGAAATACCATCCTTTAGTAAATATTTTTTATATTGAATTTCTTTTCTAACCTATCATATTCTCTACATTATTTCAAGGTAGCCAAAAAAGTGGCTGTCGCATTAACTGCCTAAAAATTACCCCTTTCGTTGCTCCATTAGTTGGAGAAAGCGATCCTTCTGTCTTCACAAAATTGCAGGGAAGCGGCCCCCCTCCCGGAGGGGGGTAGAGGGGAGAAAGCGCGTATAAAAGATTTTATTGCTTTCAAGTAAAGTATAATTTTTACAAGTCTGCATCGTTTCGCTTCTTAAGTTCCCGGCTATGGGGTAAGAGGGGAGAAAGCGTGCATAAAAGTTTTTATTGTTTTCAAGTAAATTATAATTTTTACAAGTTTGCATCGTTTCGCTTCTTAAGTTCCAGGCTATGGAGTTAGAGGGAGAAATTTTAGTAAATCATTTTTTTAGTCATGCCACCATCCACTATAATATTAGCACCATTTATAAAATCATTCTCTTCGTTTGCTAAAAATAAGCATACGTTCGCTATATCTCTCGGCTTCCCTACTCTGTTTGACGGATGTATTTCATGATCCCGCTTGTCTAGTTTAGAATAGTCTGTTGTACAAATATATCCGGGACTTATTGCATTGACTGTTATTGGCGTTCCGGTCAACGATATGCACAAACTATTCGTCATGGATACTATCCCACCTTTGCTCATCCCGTATAATTCAACGTTCTCTTCATTTTGATGAAACCTTGTTGATGCTATATTTATGATTCTTCCGTACTCTTCTCCATTATTTAATCTTATAAATTCTTTAGCACAAAAGTAGGCTCCTCTTAAATTTGTATTTAAAATCCGCTCATAATCTTCTAATAAAACTTCTTCGATACCTTTGTGAAAACTAGCGACCGCTCCATCATTTATTAGAACATGGACTTTTTTATATTTCTCTTCTATTATCTTAAATGCTTTTTCTATATCTTCCGTTTTGGATAAATCCATGCATATATATTCAGCTGATTTTAGTGGACACTCTTTTATATCTAATACTATAACGTTATATCCTGATTCTATAAATTTCTTAGCGGTTTCTAGTCCAATCCCATGTGATCCACCTGTTATTATACAATTTTTCATAATTCATCTCCTAAAAATTTGAAATGGTGAGAGGTTAAGAATTATTTTAACTTTTATTTTTTAAGTTTGCAAGGCAATCATAATTGCTATTATAATGAAGATATGTATTCATCTTTGGATTTCCTATGTGTGGATCCGTAATTGCTATTATAATGAAGATATGCATTCATCTTTGGATTTCTATTTATGCTTTTTATGCTTTCAAAAATAGAGGTATGCCTTTTGGATTAATTATACCAGATCATTCCCAACAATACTATGTCCATAGCTAACAATTTTACAACATTTTAACATAATATTTCTATTAACTTACGTTTGGATTAATAGCTTGCATATATTGCAAATAAGTGCTATGATGACAGAAAAATACATAATAGGCATTCAACATAAAAATATGCGATTTCTATTTTTTTATGTTTAAATTAATCTTTGGATTTCTATGTATGCTTTCGAAAATAGACGCATGACTTTTGGATTAATTATACTAGGTCATTCCCAATAATACTGTATCACATAGCTAACAATTTTACAACATTTTCGCATAATCTTTCTATTAACTTACATTTTGGATTAATAGCTTGCTTCTATCGAAAATATACGCTATCATAGCAGACAACTACATAACAGACGCTCACTCAATATAAAAATTTGATTTATTCCGTCAGTACGCTACCATCTTCCTCAAAAATTAAGGTAAGAAAATCAACTATTAAATTTTTATACTTTTCCAACAAAATTATAATGTTTTTCAAACCACTTGCTTTATAATATATTCTATCCCATTTATTTCTTGACTAACTATCGTCTATAGTTTAAACTTAGATATGTACAAACAATATAAGAGGAGAGAATTAGCATGAGCATTGAAAATCAATTAAAAGATATTGAACAAGACGTGATAAATTTAAGAAGATGGTTTCACATGCATCCCGAAGTTTCTTTTAATGAAGAAAACACTTCTAAGAAAATTCAAGAAGAACTAGATAAAATTGGAATTCCATATGAATCTAATTTTCAAAATAGTTTACGTCCAAACGAAAAAGAATATAGTATAATTGCTACTATTGAAGGAATGCTTTCTAGTAATAAAAAGCTTGGCATAAGAGCAGACTTTGACGGACTTCCTATTAAAGAAGAAACCGGTCTTCCGTTTTGTTCCATTAACGAAGGAATCATGCATGCATGTGGTCATGACGCACATGCGGCTATGTTACTTGGCGTAGCTAAAATTTTATGGAATAACAAGGATAAAATTGCGGGTACAGTAAAACTTTTATTTCAAGCAGCCGAAGAAGTTGGCGGAGAATCGGGAGTTAAACCTATAATTGATGAACTCGAAACAACGGGCGGTATAGATAATGTTATTGGAATACATATATGGTCTGCAATACCTAGCGGGCAAATTGTATTAAAAAATGAAACAATTTTTGCTGGTTGTGGTAGTATAAAATATTTAATCACAGGAAAGGGCGGTCATGGCGCAAGGCCTGATTTAGTGCATGATCCAATCAAAGCAGGATGTGATTTAGTCAATAATTTATCTCGTATTCCGTCCAACTTTTATAATGTGCTTGACAATTCGGTTGTAGCAATCTGTCAATTTGAAAGTGGTTCTCTTGGAAATATATTTCCTACTACAGCCAAACTTAGAGGTGGTTTTAGATATTTCACTCCTGGCGGCGAAGTAGATCTTAGAAATGCTATACGGCGAGTAGCCCAAGCAACGGAGTTGCTACATAATGTAAAAATCGAAGTGATCGAAAATGCTGAAGAAGAAGGATTAACGCCAATATATAATACGCCGGAATTAATAGAGCCTGCACGAAAGTTGATAGAAAACATTGACGGCCTAGAATTATCTCCACAAAACACACCTATTTCAGCCAGTGATAATTTTTGCAAACTTATTGATAAGTATCCAGGATTCTACGCTATTCTCGGTGCCGCTAAACCGGATGAAGAAATCTATCCTCAGCATAATTCTAAATTTGATATTAACGAAAAAGTTTTAATTAAAGGGTGTGAATTTTTAGTAAAATATGCGTTAAACTATTTTCTTTAATTTTAATGAAACTATATATATGAAATTAAAAATTAGGAGGAGACAATATCGTGGAAAAGAAAAAAAAGCGTTTTATAATGCCTCATTTATTTTGGATTATGATGGGTTTATTAGTAGTTGTTAGCTGTTTAACGTATATAATTCCGGCTGGCCAATTTGGTCACGATCCGCAAACCGGTGCTTTATTAGCAGATGAATTTACTTATTTAGGAGAACAGCATCCTGTCAGTATATGGCGCATGTTTATGCTCATGTTAAAAGGATTAATGGACTCTGGTTTAGTTATTTGGGTTGTTCTAACTAGCGGTGCTATGACAGCCGTCATTATGGTAACTGGAGCATTTGACGAATTTTTAAATTGGGCTATATACAAATTAAAGGATAAAAGCGAAAATATTTTAATTTGTATCATGTTCATACTTATGACGTATTTAGGTGGATTTGGCGGAACAGATGCACTGATAGCCGTCGTACCAATCGGCGTTATGTTTACCAAAAAATTAAAATTAGATCCTATTTGTGCTATTGGTATGTCTACATATGCTACCTTGTTAGGTTTTGGTACAGGACCGGTTAAACAGGCTACAACACAAATGCTTATGGAAGTTGATATTTACGGTGCATTTTTTACAATGTTTATTTCAATGAACTTTTTTATGGTAATTGGATTATTATTTTTGCTATCATATATCAAAAAGATCAAAAAAGATCCAACTAAATCTTTAATGTATTCTGAAGGTTGGCGACCGGATACTACACAAACGAGTACAAATTTAGATGAGCCAAAAGAAGTAAATCTTAGTTGGCGTACGATAGCAATTTTAAGCGTATATTTTGGTCAATATCTAGTTTTAGTACTTTATCCATTTATTGCTGGAAGTTCCGCTCAATTATTTGACTTAATGATTGCTACAAGCGTCTTAACGGCTATTATCGGTGGATTTATTGGAAAATTATCTTTTAATCAAATTGGCGAAGAATTTTCTAAAGGTCTTGGTGGGCTGGCATTTATTGGTTTTGTCATTGGACTTGCCAAAGTTATTTCCTTAGTATTAACTGAGGGTATGATATTAGATACTATAGTTTATGCGCTAACTAGGCCGTTAATGGATTTATCTCAATCTGTAGCATCGATTGGCGTAACAGCAGTTGTTTCTGTCTTAAATTTATTAGTTCCGTCTGCAATATCCAAGGCGGCTATGTTAACACCAATTCTAAAACCTGTTGGGGAAGCGTTGAGTCTTAGTCCTGAACTTACTGTGCAAGCATTTCAATATGGAGATGGATTTACTAACATGTTTTCACCATTTTTAGGATGGACAGTAGGCTCTTGCGTGATTGCTGGCGTTCCATTTTTTAAGTGGTTTAGATGGGTATTTCCTAAAGTCTTATGTTTTATCACTATTTCATTTATAGTTATGTTCTTCTTGACCGAAATTGGCTGGACCGCATTTTAAAAATTATTTGTCCAAGATACCTTGCAATTATTTTTAGATTATTATAAGCTTAAATAGCGATTCTAAATTAATTAATAGGAGGATTTTTTCTATGAGTGGATTTAGTAGTTTTATCAGTAGCATTTTAAGTAGATCTTTTAGTGATTCTTCTAGAAGAAAACGCAGTCATTATGGCCGAAAACATTACAAAAAGAATAGATCAAGTGGCAGCGGCATATTATCAGCTATGTTCAGTTCACGTTCTAGATCCAACCATTCAATAGGAAGACGCAGGCGTGCTTCTGTAAGTTCATGGTGGTCTTAAATCGGATAAGAGCTAGTTGGTATGATAAACGCCACCATCTAGCTCTTGGAGATACTATAAAACAATATACATTAATTAAAAAATTAGGCGAAGGCCGTTATGGCATGGTTTATCTCGGTTCTTATCTCAATAAAAAGGTTATTATAAAGCAGTTAAAAAGAGAAGCCTTTCTTCAATCACCCGAAAAAATAAAATTCGAAATAGAGACCTTAAAAGCTATTGCAGATTTAAAGGATCCGAGATTCCCGATTTATAAAGGTAAATTCAAACGAGAATATGTATGCGGTTTCATCTTAGATTATAAAGAAGGAGATACTTTAGAGCATATTATAAACTATCAAAAAGTTAAGTATACTAAACCTGAAATATTAAATTTTACGTTTCAAATATTAGATATGCTAGAAATCCTTCATTCCAAAAACATCGTTCATAAAGATATTCGGATACCGAATTTAATCTTAAACAATGGGCAATTATCTTTAATCGATTTTGGATTAGCCCGATTTATAAATAATACGAAGTATAAGGTAGAATTGGATTTTTGGTATTTAGGAGACTTTATTATTCATCTATTATACGATCTTTATGATAAAAAGGATAAATCTCTTTTCGATAAGCCATGGTATAAACAACTGAACTTAAGCGAGAAAGAATTATTTTTCTTAAAACGATTGATGCGTATAAATAGTCACAGTCATCCTAAATACGAAAGCGTCGATGAAATTAGAAAAGATTTGCTCCTAGGAGATATTTTCAGCATTTAAATAAAATACTTTCGGCTACTATTAAGTCTGTTTGGGTCGTTATTTTAATGTTAAAATACTCTCCTTTAGCAATCTTCACAGTTTCTCCCTGTAGAATGAAAATTTTCGTGACATCTGTTAGCTTTTCTTTTTCCTCGTCTGTTAGCCGTTCATAGCATTTTAGAAGTAAGTTTATATTAAAGGTTTGGGGCGTTTGACATTGATACATATTATCTCTCTGTGGTACTTTATCTATCCTATCATTATCTAAAGAAATGAGAATAGTATCTGTCGCTTGCACAGCGGTTGTAACGGCTCCGAACCGGCTAGCCTTTTCTATATTCTCTAGAATAATTTCTTCAGTCACAAATGGTCTGGCCGCATCATGTGTTATACATATATCGTTTTTATCAATTCCCAAATTATCCTGAATGTATCTTATAGAATTCATAACAGTATCATTCCTATTGATTCCTCCTTTCAAAATTATAATTCGCTCAGAGTGACCAATAAATTTTTTTACCAACTCTTCTGTATACTCTACATAACTTTCCGGCACTAACACAAAAATTTTTGTAATATCCATTATATCAAAAAACTTCTGTATCGAATATATAAGGATAGGTTTATCATTTAACCGCAAAAATTGTTTAGGCAAATTTGTATCGCCCATGCGACTTCCTAATCCGCCTGCTACTATTGAAGCATAAATCATAAGTACGGCTCCTTTCTAAGATAACACATTCAAAGAGGGCTGTCTACATTAACAATTTCAAACATAAAAAAATGAGCACCCAAAAAGGGTAGTTCGTTCTTTCATTTCATGGGCTTATGATTTTATTCATTTGCAACAACCCTATTGGCCAACAACTTAGATACTGTTCCTACTTCGCTGGAGTTTACGAAGCTACAGCTCCAGGATAACCACTCAGTCAGCTTCGCTGGAAGGGGAGCATGGCTACTTCCCTTCCATTTTACGACAGCCCCTGTCAACGAAATTGACTGAGAGGTCAGGAAGGGATTACTATAGTCTTTACTGAATAATTTTTTTTATACGCAGTTGCATTATTTGACAAATTTTTTCTTAATGTTATAATGTATGAAAGTTGAAAACTATTTGGAGGTAACCATGAAAGCTTTAATTAGCGTATCGGACAAAACCGGAATTATCGAATTTGCAAGAGAATTAACTAATATGAATATTGAGATTATTTCTACAGGAGGGACCTATAAGGTTTTACAAGAAGCCAATATAGCCGTGACAGAAGTTTGTGAAATTACTGGATTCAACGAATGCTTGGACGGCCGAGTTAAAACTTTACAC
>MDSO01000149.1_pt1 | contig 10534 bp, 10 predicted proteins | sample 1005691 | NCBI WGS metagenome assembly MDSO01 (sample SAMN05526595, study PRJNA338239) | gut metagenome | isolation source: stomach gut content | host: Acanthurus sohal | place: Saudi Arabia: Red Sea | collected 2011-04 | reverse complement strand
AGATAATATTGAGCTTGATCCAAGCCAGCAGATGCTGCTTTAGTGAACCAAAAGGCGGCTTTATCTAGATCAATCATAACGCCGATACCATTGAGATAGCATAGAGCTAACTTATGTTGAGCATAGATATTATCATTTACGGCGGCTTCATTGTACCAATAAGCAGCTTTCTCGAGATTTTGTTCTAAGCCATCGCCATCGGCATAGCATGTTGCTAAGTTAAATTGAGCGAAAGGATTATTTCGTTGCGCTGCTATTGTAAACCATTTTATGGCCTCACTCATTAATTTATTATCATTATCCGAATATAATACGCCCAAATTGTTTTGGGCCAAGACATTGCCTTGGAGAGCAGCCTTCTTAAACCAAAATATTGCTTGATCTAAGTCTTGAGAGACAGCAATGCCGTTTTCGTAAAAAATTCCGAGATTGTATTGAGCTACGTCGTTGTCTTGCTCGGCGGCCTTTTCAAACCAATATAATGCAAGCTGATTGCTTTGCTTAACACCATGGCCGGTAAAGTAATTGGTGGCCAGATGTACTTGAGCATCCGAATGATCGTTTATAGCAGCTTTTATTAGCCAAAAAGTTGCTTCGTTTAAATCGATTTCTGTGCCATGGCCATGTTCAAAGCAAAGACTCAAATTATATTGAGCATCTCTATTGTTTTGATTGGCGGATTGGGTAAACCAATATATGGCATCCGTTAGGCTTTGGTCTGTGCCGAGACCTTGGGTGTAGCATAAAGCGAGATCCACCTGCGCTCGGGCGTTGCCATTGTTGGCGGCTGTTTGATAATTTTGAAAATTCATAGATTAAGCTCCTTTTCTAATTTCTAAAAATAAATTAATCAAGCCTTCTTGACTTATCCGTTAACTTTCCCAGAGAAGAAGGCATATTGAGCATGGCTATTGTCTTGATTGATGGCTTGGGTAAATCAAAATATGGTATCCGTCCAGCTCTGGTTTGGGCCGAGAGTTTGGGTGTAGAATAAAGCGAGATCCACCTGCGCTTGGGCGTTGCCATTGTTGGCGGCTGTTTGATAATTTTGAAAATTCATAGATTAAGCTCCTTTTCTAAAGATAAATTAATCAAGCCTTCTTGACTTATCCGTTAACTTTCCCAGAGAAGAAGGCATATTGAGCATTGCTATTGTCTTGATTGATGGCTTGGGTAAATCAAAATATGGTATCCGTTCAGCTTTGGTCTGGGCCGAGATTTTGGGTGTAGAATAAAGCGAGATCCACCGGCGTTTGGGCGTTACCATTATTGGCGGCTGTTTGATAATTTTGAAAATTCATAGATTAAGCTCCTTTTCTAAAAATAAATTAATCAAGCCTTCTTGACTTATCCGTTAACTTTCCCAGAGAAGAAGGCATATTGAGCATTGCTATTGTCTTGATTGATGGCTTGGGCAAATCAAAATATGGTATCCGTTCAGCTTTGGTCTGGGCCGAGATTTTGGGTGTAGAATAAAGCGAGATCCACCGGCGTTTGGGCGTTACCATTATTGGCGGCTGTTTGATAATTTTGAAAATTCATAGATTAAGCTCCTTTTCTAAAAATAAATTAATCTAACCTCTCAGTCAGCTTTGTTGATTGCTACTCTTAACAAAGGGGAACAGGGGAAGGGGCATATCCGGGAACTTAAGAAGCGAAAAACTTCGCATTGAAACTTTGCACTTGACCTTAGATTTTTCAGATTCTATTCGTTAGCTTCTCTTATTTTATGTTTTTTTTCTTAAGTTTCCATGTATAGCTAATACAAGGTCTTTGTTTACACCGAGGCCATCCTCGTAAAAACAGCCGAGCTTATATTGAGCGTTACTATCACCTTGTTTGGCAGATTTTTTATACCAATACATACTGAATTTAAGTTGAAAATTTTGAAAATGCATACACTAATATCCTTCCTAAAAATAAATTCATTATATAAATAAAGTTTATAAAAAAGTATGGACAAATAGAATAACAATTTTGAAATTAATTAATTTCATCAGATTGCACAAGGACTGTCGCAAATGAATAAAATCATAAGCGACAGTCCCCTAAGAAAGCATAAGTATAGAATTATTCTAATTCTTCCAACGCTTTTACGGCTAATTGATTACCTTGCGCAGCAGCTTTTTTGTACCAAGATATTGCTGTTTGAATGTCTTTTTCCACGCATATTCCATGCTGATAAAACCGACCAATATCGAACTGAGCAAAATCATATCCCTGTTCAGCAGATTTTTTATACCAGAAAAATGCTAGGGCTATATCCTCTTCTATGATGTCTCCGTAATCATAACACATCCCTAAACAATACTGTGCTATGTCGTCTCCACAGGTAGCTGCTACTCGGTAACACTCTAACGCTTTTTCAAAATTAATCTCTGTCCCTATCCCAAAATGATAACACTGACCTAAGCAACATAATGATAATGTGTTTCCTAAACTGGCGGATTTTTCATACCAGCAAAATGCTTTTTTCTCGTTTTTGGTTACTCCTAATCCCTGCTCATACAAGTATCCTAATTGCCCTTGAGCTATAGGGTCATCCTGATTGGCTGCTTTTCTAAACCAATATATTGCTTTAGTAAAACTTTGTTCTAGTCCTAGTCCGATCTTGTAGTAGTTAGCTAAATTATTTTGCGCCTTGGCCAAGCCTTGAAATGCAGCTTTCTTTGTCCAATATATTGCTTGCTCTATGTCCTTTGCTACTCCTTGCCCTACTTCGTAACAATATCCAAGGTTGCATTGTGCTATGCTAAAATCTTGAAGAGCCGCTAATTCATACCAATATACTGCTTTTTCGAAGTTAACTTCTACGCCGGTGCCTTCTTGATAGCATAAGGCTAAAGCAGTTTGCGCTTCTCTATTTCCTTGATTGGCTGAGCGCTTATACCAATATACCGCTTCTTGGGGGTCACTGATCCCACCCTGACCAAGATCGTAGAACAAACCAAGGGCTAACTGTAGTTTATCGTCTGTTTCATCCATGTCTATTGTCCAGTAAAATTTATTGGTGCTGTCCATACCCTCTAATTCTAACGGTACTTTTATGGTATGTTGGGCTTCTGGTGGTTTTAATTGTCTAAACTTCATAAGCTAAACCTCCTTTAATTTATGAAAAAATAATTTTTTGTTGACGATATTAACAAATGCTAACTAAGTACATATATATGCAATTGAACGGAAAAGAGTGTTAGAATTAAAGGAGATATGCTTATAGCTATATTTATTTTATTCAAGAATGCTATTTATTTTGACATTATTGCTACTATCAAATATACCTTGCCCGAGTTTTGTTTTGCCTAATATTTTTACATTGATAAGGTTATCGCATTTAGAAAAAGCAAAATTATTGATGGACATAACGCTTTCAGGTAAAGTAATATAGGTTAAAGAATCACAATTTTGAAAAGCTCGATCCTGAATTGTTAGAACACCTTCAGGCAGTAGTACATTATTTAGGCTAGTGCAGTTTAAAAAAGCATTGGAGCCGATACTTTCGAGTTTATCCGGCAAAACGATTTTAATAAGATTAGAACATTCGGCAAAAGCATTATTGGATATATCTTGGACTTTAGAAGGAATGATAATAGAAACCAACTTTGCACAGTTGTAAAAAAGATAGCTCGAAATTTTATTTAAATCACTAGGCAAAATAATGGATAATAAATTTGAGCAACCATAAAAAGTACTATGACCAATATCTAGGATGTTATTTGGCAAATTGATAGAAGATAATTTTTTACAATTTTTGAATACATTATTTTGTAATTCGGTTAACGTATCCGGAAGATTAACAACAGATAAGTTGGAGCATCCTTCGAAAGCATTATTTTCTATGCAAGTAATTGGGGCTAAAATATCTAAGTTGGTTAATGTGGCATTTTGCCTGCATGCAAATTCGCCTATACTAGTACCTGTCGTACCATCTATAAGTTCCGGAATAGTAACCTTGTTGGATAAAGCTTCTATCTTAGTTATTTGGCCGGTTTCTTTGTCAAAGCCTACTAAGCCACCTTCTATTATGTAGTAATTATTAGGGTTTGGAATGAATTGAACATTTTCTAGTAGATTTATTTTGAAGCTTTCGATTTGTGATTTAGAGCATGCATAGTATACGGACTTTAAGTTAGCACAATTAACTAATATATTTGAATGCACATCGCTAAGTAACGGCGGAAGAGAGATCTCCGTTAACGAATCATTATTAGCAAAACAACCTTCCCCTAAAGAAACTACATTAGGCGGTATTCGGAGATGATCCAATTGGCGACAATCCGCAAAAGCCTGTTCTTCTATGTGTAGTAATGTGGATGGTAGTAAGATAGAAGTTAAACTAATACAATCTTCGAAAGCACTTTTAGAAATTCTTTCTACACCTTCGGGAATAATTACATCCTTTAAGCCAGTACATGAATTAAATGTAGATTTTAAAATTTCGGTTACAGTGTTGGGAATAATAATATTATTCAGGTTAGAACATTTATAAAATGATTCCGCACCTATAATTTTTAAATTATTTGACAGCGTAACATGAGTTAAATTGGTACATTCTTTAAAGGCACTAGTACCAAGAATAATTAAACTATCTGGCAAAATAATATTTTTTAAATTGGTGCAAGATTTAAATACGCCTGTCCCAATAACTTCTAACTGATCAGATAAAGATACATAGGTTAAATCAGGACAATTTTCAAAAGCAAAGTGGCCGATAGTAACTATAGAATTTGGCATAGAAACATGAGTAAGGCCGGGACAAGCTTTGAAGCAGCCATGATCTAAAGCTGATACCGTAACACCATTTATTTTTTCGGGTATATTGGCCACCGTAATAGTTGGTTGAGCATCTATTATGTGGCCGGTTTTGGGATCGAATTTTATCTTGCCACCTTCTATTCCCTCTACCTCGATCCAGTTTGTAGTTAGTATTAACACTTGATTAGCCAACTCGTCTAAGAAAGCACTAGATTCACTGGTGGTTGATTCTTGTGATAATAGACCCATATCCTTAATAGTATGTGAAATATTTGACATGGAATCTGTCAGAGCAATATCGGATACAATGTTATTTGTTATTGGTTCTACGTTATTGGTTATTGAATCTGTCAGAGCAATATCGGATACAATGTTATTTGTTATTGGTTCTACGTTATTGGTTATTGACTCTGCCAGAGGAATATCGGATACAATGTTATTTGTTATTGACTCTGCTAGAGGACTATCGGATACAATTGTATTGGCTATAATTGGTGTGGTTCTGAAATTTGGTTGATTAACTGAACTAGTATTTGCAGCTAGTATGTAGTTTTGAGTTACTAACAAAAGCGTAAAGGACAAAATAAGTTTTTTATTCATAGTAAGCCTCCTAAAATTTTTCTATTTAAAAATTATATCAAAACAATAAAAAAATGTCAAATTTATCCATATACTTAAATAAAATTATCTATGGCCTTGCTAAGAAATTATAGTTTAATATATAATAGCGAGGAAAAATTATAACTCTATAGGAGGAATATCAAATGTATTATATTGGTGTAGATTTAGGTGGCACAAACATTGTAGTAGGATTAGTAAATGAAGAAGGCAAAATTTTGGATTTTATGACATGGGATACGAAAAAAGAAAGACCAGTGGAGCTAATTTTTGATGACATAATTAAAATGACACAAGAAATAATAAGTAGAAATAACTTGGAAAAAGATCAGATAAATGGAATAGGGATAGGAAGCCCAGGAATAATAGACAGCAAAGAAGGAGAAATAGTATATTCAAATAACATAGTCATAAACAATTTTTATGCGGTAAAATATATAGAGGATAAAACAGGGATAAAAACTAAAATAGCCAACGATGCGGACTGCGCAGCTTTAGGCGAGGTGGTGGCCGGAGCCGCCAAAGGATTCAAAGATGCTATCGTAATAACTTTAGGGACAGGAGTTGGCAGTGGAATAGTTATAGATGGAAAAATATTTAATGGATTTTTCCCAGGCGGTGCCGAAGTCGGCCATCAAATAATTGTAAAAGATGGTGAGAAATGTACATGCGGTAACCAAGGTTGTTTCGAAGCCTATGCTTCTGCTACTGCATTAATAAAAATGGCCAATAGGGTAGCGAAAAAATATCCGGAATCTAAATTGGCCGATGTAAAAGAAGAAGACATGACTGCGAAAATTCCATTTGATTTGGCTTGGCAGGGAGATAAAGTCGCATTGAACGTAATAAATAATTATATTGATTATTTGGCCATAGGAATAAATAATATAATCAACATATTTAAACCACAAGTTTTATTAATAGGTGGTGGTGTATCCAGACAAGGCGATAAATTAATTAAACCGTTAATAGAAAGAGTACAAAAGATGGTATTTGGAGGACATTTATCCACCGAAATAAAAGTAGCAATATTAGGAAACGATGCGGGCCTAGTTGGTGCGGCCATGTTAAATCAAGAATAAATATAAAAAAAGGCATATGCTGTTTAATAGCATATGCCTAAATTAAGTCTTCTTATCAAATAGAATAACGAATCGAATATTTCTATGGTTAATAAAAATTAAAATTGCATGAACAAGACTAATATCAATAAATGTAGTGGATAGAATACGTAAAAAATCCATTTGTCGTATTTATATCTCGTATGCGGTATATACATTATTGGGATAATAGCCAAAGGTGCAAGCCACTGAATTAATGACCAATGATAAAATACTAGTGTGAAAATAAATATTAGCCCCGTACAAACATAAGGAGCATATTTATTATTTTTAAATGCTAATTGCCATAAAAAGAATATGAATACTATAAATATACAGTACGGGCCATAATCACACATAAACGAATAATTTAACAATATTAATCCAACTATAAATTGTACTACTACATACCCTTTCGATGTATTATAATTTCTATTTCTAATGTCTAACATTTTTAAGAATATTAACGCTATGCAAAACGTAAATCCAATGTTTAAATTAAAGAATAATACTTGTAAGCCTTGCATCGTAAATAAATTTTCAAATGTAAGATAAGTCGGAAATGCTAACATGCTAAATGGTACTTGTGCAGCTATCGCCATGATTAACATTCTCATTAGATACTTATTATAATTTCTAGTATGTATATATCCGGATGCTAGCATATAAGCAAAGATTGGCATACTAACTCGTCCTAAACAGCGACATAATAAAAATTCTGTAGATTCAGGATTTAAAAATGCAACTGCAAAATGATCTATGAACATTGTTATAATAGCAAAGAGTTTTAACATGAATCCTCCATAATTAATTTTTTCTTCCTTATAATATAGTAGCTCTACTAATATACTTTATAATTTTATAGTAGCCTTTTTTTTCCTTATAAATAGTATCACATATTAAGACAAAATTGCAATAGGAAAAAGTAAAATGGCAAAAATTGCATAAGGATTTTAAAAGGTTGACTATTTGATAAATCCAAATAATCAACCTACAATAATTTATATATTGAGTGTACTTACTCTATGCTCGAATTTCGCATTTAAAACCACTAGGAGGTCGTCAGCACTGTTTGGATTGCAATTCTTTATTAATTTTGCGTTGTCTACTATTAAGTCTAGGATTATATCTATATATTGATGTATTTTCTCTACGTTCAAAATAGATGGCCTGTAATATATCTCTAAAATACATTCGTCTTTTAATAACGTTATATTGTCTATCCCGTTAACTTGCTTAAATAAATGTATGATTTTGTCCAAATAAATGTCGTCTTCATCTTTTATATTGCTGATCTTTTTAGAATAAAGTTTTAGTACTCCTTTTGCATCGTCCACAACTTGAAAATCTAAATAACTTTTTAAAAATTGTTTTTTTAAGCCCATAAAAATCTCCTTTAACTTTTATAAAATTCTTAATTAGTTTAGATATTGAGATATGTTAAATATATTGATGTCTTTATATTCTATGAGTTTGTTTGAAGATTATGTATTTATAAGTTAAATAAAAAAAATCTAGTTACCCAGTAACACGGTAACTAGCATTTATAGATTGGTTTGCTAGATTTCTAAAATTTTATAAAAGTACTTCATTCTGATTTATTAAAATTAATAAACGATATAACACTGATGAAATTATCTAAAATTAATAAACTAATATAACACTTATAAAATTATTTAAAATTAACAAACTACATAACATTGATGAAATTATTTGGAATTAATAAATTATATAATAGTTATGAAATTTTTCAATACATGCTAGTAATGGCTTAAAAAAATTATTAAATTATTTCATTCCCCCTAAATATTTTTCCCTAGTAGCATTGCCGCCACGTAAATGTCTATCAGCTTTGTTTTTATCTAAGATTGCTCTAGCTTCCATAGCTAATTGAGGATTTATTTTTTCCAGTCGCTCTGTGACATCCTTATGGACTGTGCTTTTGCTTATACCAAACTTCTTTGCAGTTTCTCGTACGGTGGCTTTCTTACTAATGATAAAATTTGCTGCTTGTACGGCTCTCTCTTCGATATAAGGTTTCAAGAAAAGGCCTCCTTCTAAATTTTTACACTTGGTTAATAATATGCAGTGAATTGGAAAAATATTACTTGCTTGAAAAGAAAATATACTAAAAATTAATAATTTTAATAAAAATACGCAAGCAGAAAAAATATATACAACCTTGAAAAAATCAATCCAAGTAATATAATGATTATAGAAATTATTATTTGAAGGAGAAAAAATATGGAAGAGATTGCTATTATAGGTGCAATGGAAGAAGAAGTAATATTATTGAAGAAAGCGATTAAATTAGTAGGTAGTAAGAATATAGCTGGAATGGACTTTATTCATGGAACTTATGAAAATAAAAATATAGTATTAGTAAAAAGTGGGATTGGAAAAGTAAACGCAGCGATATGTGCGCAAATTTTAATCGATGTATTTAACGTAGACTGTATAATAAATAGTGGAGTAGCCGGAGCATTGCATCCCGATTTAGAAATAGGAGATGTGGTAATCTCAAGTGATACGGTACAGCATGACATGGATACAAGTGCATTTGGAGATCCGAGAGGAACTATTCCGAGAATGAGCAATTCATATTTTGAAGCTGACAAGAAGTTGGTGGATATAGCAAGAGAAGCTAGCAAAAAGTTATTGGCCGAGAACAAAGTATATGTAGGGCGAGTAGCGAGTGGCGATCAATTTATATCTAGTATAGAACAAAAAACAGATATATACCAAACCTTTAAGGCTTACTGTGCTGAAATGGAAGGGGCGGCCATAGCGCATACATGTTATTTGAATCAAGTTCCGTTTGTAATATTAAGAGCTATTTCTGACAAAGCGGATGGGTCCGCCGAGGTGAACTTCACATCTTTTACAAACTTGGCGGCCAAAAATGCAACTATGATAGTATCAGAGATTATAAAGCATTTGGATTAACCTAAAATTTTGCAAGATTCTATTAATTTTGCAGGATTATATCCATTATCATTCATAAATTTTAATCCATAAAAAATGTTGTAGAATATTTACCTAGTTAACAATCAATATAACCGCTGATATCCATATTATCCAAAGTATAATATGTTTTAGCGGCCTTTTTAAGTGGCATTTATTTATATTTATTTATAATAGAAGCAATTGCTTATTTGAAAATAATTTTAAATTTGTGAAAATAACCTTTTTTGTGTCCGCAAAAGCCCGGCTTTTTATACATATTTTTATAGCTAATGTTATTAAGTGAAAACTAATTTCGTTCTTAAGACATAAACAAATTACATGTGGGCCAAAATTTAAAACAGTTTTACTACAAGATTTTAGATGTTTTGCAGGGGTGATATAATGTTTCTTGCAACTTTTTCGATATATAGAATATATTAATAGTGTACCAGGTAACAAAAGCAAAACAAAAATAAAATTTTAGAAAGAAGGGTTTGAAATGGATATACCAGATACTTTACTAGCTTACTTATTACTTAAATATTCTAACAACAATAATAACAAAAAATAATTTTTAGTTGCAACTTAAATAATACTAGAATTAATTAGAGAGGAAATGATTAACATGATGTATGCAGAGGCAATTTTAGCAAGCTTTTTAGTGAAGAACATGAAAAAACCTTGGCTTGAAGAACTGGAAGAATATGAGAAACTTGAGAAAAAAGGGAAATAATTTTTCAAAATGATGAAGGTCGCTACTTAAATAATACTAGAATTAACTTAGAAAGGAAATGAGAACATGATGTATGCAGAGGCAATTTTAGCAAGTTTGTTATTGAAGAATATGAAAAAACCTTGGCTTGAGGGACTGGAAGAATGTGAGCAACTTGAGAAAAAAAGGAAATAATTTTTCAAAACGATAAAGACGAACAACAAAATTACGAAGAGGGTCATACGATGGATCAATACTTTCCGCTATTTATGTATATGATGTTCACAAAAAAAGCCTAAGCAATAAATTAGCGATGAAGACGAACAACAAAATTACGAGGAGGGTCATACAATGGATCAATACTTTCCACTATTTATGTATATGATGTTCAAAAAAAAGCCTAAGT
>MDSO01000148.1_pt1 | contig 10580 bp, 7 predicted proteins | sample 1005691 | NCBI WGS metagenome assembly MDSO01 (sample SAMN05526595, study PRJNA338239) | gut metagenome | isolation source: stomach gut content | host: Acanthurus sohal | place: Saudi Arabia: Red Sea | collected 2011-04 | reverse complement strand
TATAGATACGAACTATTGTTTCTTCTCCATCAGTAACTGGCACTAGTCCTTTATGAATAGCATATGGCCCTACTGCTGAAGAAATATTTCCACAGTTTCCTTTATATGAAACTAGTGCTTTATCAATAGATACTTGAGCAAAAGTATAATTTACATCACAATCAGGATGATCAGATTTAGATATAATAGCCACCTTGCTAGTTGTTGATGTTGCTCCTCCAAGCCCATTAATTTGAAGTTTGTCTGGACTTCCCATAAGTGAAAGTAAAATTGGTTCCCATTGTGCTTTATCTTGCGGTAATTTTTCTTCGTCTATAAATACACCTTTGCTTGTTCCACCTCTAAAAATTGTACAGTCTAATTTATTCATTATCTATTCCACCTTATAATTTAATATAAAAACATTATTACTCTGCTATATAAAGGATAGTACTCCTTATTTTTTAGTAAGTTAATTAATTATTTGCTATTTTTATAAAAGTTAATTAATGAGCCTTCTAATAACACTGCTTTTTCTTCTGGTTCAATATCATTTAAAAACAATTGTAATTGTTCTGTAGTTCCATCATGCTTATATAAAGTTGCATCAATATTTTTTACTCCATTTGCTAGTTTTTCTCTCATACCTTTAATATAGATATATTCTTCTCTGTTTAATTTATCCATTACACTTGGATCTGCTGTGAATGGTAAAATGCCCCAGTTAACTAAGTTTGAACGGTAACGTTTTGTAGCAAATTCTACCGTAATATTTGCTAATCCCCCTAGAACTTTTTGACATGACACAGCTTGCTCACGTGCTGAACCATCTCCAGGTTTAACAGCATATACCACACTTCCAAAACCTGTTGTTTTTGCAAAGTTTATTGGATCTGCATTTTTATCAATATATTTCACTAGCTTAGTTAAGTCTTCAGATGCATCAGTTTTTTCATCTTTATCAACAAGGCGTCGTTCTTCTTCAAGAGCAAGTATTTCTTTTGCACTTCCCACATATTCTGGATCACGTCTTGATAATGTGTAATCAGACATTCTTTTTGGATTTGAACGGTAAGTTGCTGCATCTCCTGAAGGAATTAGTTCGTCTGTTGTTGTTACATCATCTTTTATTACGGATGATACTTTAAGTAGAACATTATCTTTCAACGCAACCATTTCTGGCCATTCGGTAATGTTTGGTCCAAATTTTAGTTCAGTATTTGTATCTGGCTTTCCAAATCCATCATATACACGTCTATATGGAACATCATCAAATGTATATGGTCTATTTGGCTCAACAAAATTTTTCAGTTCTGTTGCTGCTGTTAACTTTCCTCCATTTAGTGCAGTTGCTGCAATACTTCTTGCATCCATTAATGCAACTGATGTTAATTGACCTTCACTAGGTTTAGAACCTTCACGATTTGGAAAGTTACGTGTTGTATGACGAATTGAAATTGATCCATGTGCTGGTACATCTCCTGCTCCAAAACATGGTCCACAGAATGCAGTTTTAAGAATAGCTCCATTTTGTGTTAGGTCTTTTGCAGTCCCATCATCAAGCATTTTTGAAAAAACTGGAGTACTAGCTGGATAAATATTTAAAGAGAAATATTCATCTGTAAGATTAACATTTCCTAAAATATCCCTTGCTGCTTGGATATTATCATACATACCACCTGCACAGCCTGCAATTTCTGCTTGGTCAACATAAAATTCTCCATCCTTAATTTTACTTCTTAAGTCTAGTGACAACTTTGGATTTGAAATTTGTTTTTGAGCTGCTTTTTCAGTTTTTTCTAAAATTTCTTCCATATTTGCTTTAAACTCTTTAATCGTATAAGCATTTTTTGGGTGAAAAGGTAAAGCAATCATACATTCAACTTTAGATAAATCGATTTTTATAAGTCCATCATATAAAGCCACTTTTCCAGGTTTTAATTCTTTGTATTCTTCAGGTCTTTTATGAATTTCATAATATTCTTTAACTTTTTCATCTGTAGTCCATACAGAAGATAGGCAAGTAGTTTCTGTTGTCATAACATCTATACCATTTCTAAAATCCATAGACAACCCTTCTACTCCAGGCCCTACAAATTCCATTACTTTATTTTTAACAAATCCATTATCAAACACTTCCTTAATTAAAGCTAAAGAAACGTCTTGAGGTCCTACCCCATCTTTTAATTTTCCTTCTAAATATACTGCAATAACTTCTGGTTTTTTCATATCATAGGTATTATTCAACAATTGCTTAACCAGTTCTCCTGCACCTTCACCTATCCCCATACATCCTAATGCACCATATCTTGTATGTGAATCTGTTCCTAAAATCATTTTTCCGCATCCAGCCCACATTTCTCGCATATATTGGTGAATTACAGATTGATTTGCTGGTACAAATATGCCACCATATTTTTTAGCTGAAGTAAGTCCGAATATATGATCATCATCATTTAATGTTCCACCAACAGCACATAAACTATTATGGCAATTTGTCAAAATATAAGGCACTGGAAATTTTTCAAGTCCACTTGCTTTTGCAGTTTGAATTGCTCCTACATAAGTTAGGTCATGTGAAGTTAAAGAGTCAAATTTTAATCTTAAATAATTGTCATCTGTTGATTTATCATGGCTTGCAAATATCTCTGCTGCCATTGTATTTGTCTTTGCTTCTTCTTCTGTTATATCTATTGGAATTATACTTCCTGCTTTTTCACTATCTAATACTACCTCTTTATTATTATAAAGCCATGCTTTTTCATTGTTTAAAGTTATCATTTTTACTATCCTTTCCAAATCATTTATAATAAAAAAAGGAATTAAAAACAGAGTACTATCCTTTATATAGTGTTCTGAAATTGCATTATATTAATTAAATAATTAGAAGAACTAGCTACCTAATATTTAAACTATATTTGTCTAAACCTCTTTTTTATTCCTTTTTCTTTAATTATAGAAACTTAAGGTTTCTATGTATTCTAAATCTTAATTCGTGTTACTATGTAAGGACGAACTTTTAGTTCGCCCAATGTCTAAATCTTTAAATTTGTTTACCCTATAAAACTATATAATCCAAGCCATGCTAATCCAACGTTTAATAAAGAAATACCTATTCCCGCTAAAATTAAATGACCAAAGATTTTATTTTGTTCTTTATCTGAAAATCCTGCTGCTGAAGCTGCTGCTGCTAAGATTAATCCACCACCTGTTGACGCTGGTGAGAATGCTGAAGAGAATGAACCCGACATTACTGCACTCATAAGTTCTACAAACATTTCACTTCCGCCATTAAATTGTTCAACAATTCCTGGTAATGTTGGGATTAATGTTGGCATAACTACCCCTGAAGTTGAACTTACTGATGAAAGTAAACTACTTGCCCCAGCTATAATTGCCGCTGCACTACCTTCTGTCATAATTGATAATAATCCGTCTGTCAAAACAGTAATACCACCAAGTTGATTTACAACGTTCATAAGAACACCAACTCCGCAAATTAACATCAATGTTCCCCAAGGAACCTTAGCTAGTGCTGATTTTTCTTTACATACACCAATAAAGCTTAATATTGCTGCTACAAAGAATGAAGCTAATCCAACATCTATTTTCAATACAAGAACCATTGCAACCATTACAATAATACCGCTGATTGTAATTTTTTGTTCTTTATCCAATTTACCTAGTTCATCTTTTTTTATTATTTTAATTTCTGTACCTATATTCATATTTCTGCTATAAGCTATTGAAAATGCTATAAAGCAAACAATACCCCAAATAATAAGATTAAAGTAAACTGGTAATTCAAAGATTGATCCATCATATCCTGCTGCTTCTCCTAGATTTGTTCCGATAATACCTGCTGGTGTTATCGGTGACATAGCAAATCCATTTGTTCCTGCTTTCGCTATAAGTGCATAATAAACTGGGTTTTTACCCATTGAAACTGCTACTGTAATTGCAACCATTGCCATTAAAGAACCCATAGCAATATTACCTGGTCCAATTGAAGTTAAAAATCCTCCAATAAACCAAATTATAACTGGTACTAAATATGTCTTATTTCCTACCATTGCAATTCCTTTTTTCGCTACAAGTTCCAATGTTCCATTTACTTGTGCTACCCCAAATAAATACATTATCCCTACTAATTGCGTAAACAGCTTCGCATCAAATCCAGAATAAATCTCTTTATCTGAAATTCCAGCCATTCTTCCTAAAACAATTGATGCTCCAATTGCTAAAAGCCCAATATTCATATTTTTTAAAAATCCAACTGTGATTACAACAACTAAAAATATCAGCGATATAACATCTAAATTTTCAATCACTAAAATTCCCCCTTATACTATTTTCGAATACTTTTTATTCTTATTTGGTCATTGATTTTTTATCTTAATTACTTTATACTTTAGTCAATATAACGAATTAGAGCCCAAAATGGATCTATTCATTATTTTAAGTATTTTAAGGAGGTTAATAATGGATTTTAAAGAACTTAATTATGTAATAGCTGTTGCTAAATATCAAAATATCACAAAAGCTTCTCAGCATTTATTTATTTCTCAACCCTCTTTAAGTAAGTTTATCAAAACCCTTGAAGATAATCTTGGTCTTAAACTATTTAATAAAATAGGAAATCGCTTTGTATTAACCTATGCTGGAGAATGTTATGTTGAAAAAGCCAAATCCATCCTTACTTTAAAAGGAGAACTTGATTTACAACTTTCTGATATAGTATATTCAAATCAAGGCCGACTAAATTTAGCCATACCTTTTACTCGTGGTTCATATCTTGTGCCTTTAACTTTACCAAAGTTTTCATCTTTATATCCAAATATAAAAGTTAATATATTGGAAGGTAACACTCAAAACTTAGAAAAAATGGTTTTAAATGGTGAAGCTGATATTGCAATATTAAATAGTCCTATTTATCATAAAAATCTTAAGTTTAAAAAACTTCACAAAGAAGAAATTGTGTTGGTTACTAGCACTACTCATCCTCTTGCAAGTCAAGGACTTAATTTAAATAAATTTAAATATCCTTGGATTGATTTAAATTTATTTAAAGAAGATGCTTTTATCTTGCAATATCCTTCACAACGCACTGGACAAATTGCATATAAAATTTTTGAGCAACAACGGTTTACCCCCCATTCTATTTTTCAAATCCAGAGTCTTGCTACTTCTTTAAAAATGGTAGAAGCAGGAATGGGTGTGTGTTTTATGTCTGAGTTTCATCTAAAACATTTATTCTCTGACATAAATACAGCCTGCTTTTCAGTTGGACAAGAAAGTATCTCTTTTGATTTAATAATAGCTTATAGAGAAGGATCTTATTTACCGCTGTATATAAAAGATTTTATACAGATTATACGTAGTGTTATTTGAAACCATTATATATATTTTACATAAAACTAAACATCTATTTTTGGTGAAATATATATATAAGTTACATTGTATTTTCTTCATAGATTTAAAAAAATAATTAATTTGATAGTAAAACTAGATTTTTATATTATTATAATATCATTTATGATAGGATAAGTCTAATACCTTTTCTTTATACTTACCATAGTTTAAAGTTATAGTAATTTATAAAAATAAATATAGATTAAAATTTTACTAGTTACTAATTTATACAATTTTTACTAAAAGTAAATAGCAGATTTAGTCACGTTGTTACTAATTCGTTATTCTGAATAAATTATGATAAATCTTTAATTTCCCATCATGATTCAGGAATTAAATCAGCACACATTAATTTTTAAATTACTCTTTTGGATGATTATTTTAGGGACAATTTCTAATTGCATCTAGTATAACCAAGTGATATCAATCTAGTTCTCCGGTTTTTGTCCAAATAAAATAAACCTAGACTTAATAAGATCCAATCAAGAGTGAATATTAATATATTCGCTCTCTTTTTGAATTATAAAAAATGATTAAATATTATGGAAGTTTTTATCAGCTTTAAGATAACAACTTAATACAACTTTAACATAACAATTGCAACAAAACAACAACTGGCGGAAGTTATTTAACAATTTTAATAGCATCCAAGAACTTAGCAAATATTAAAGAAGGACTTTTGCTAGTTGCAAAAGAACTTCTTTAAACATCATAAATTAAAAAATTCCATACCATAAAAAATAGCAAATAAAAGTGGTTGATGTAAAATATAAATCAATAATGTTTTTCTTCCAATTTTTGATAAAGCTGGAACATGTTCCTTATATAGGCATTTAGGCAAATTTGAATTTTTAACTGATTTTCCCAAAAGAGTTCCTATTAAAAAAGGAAATATCCATGGCAACATCGGGTAATAATCTAATGAAGAAAAACTATCCAAGCTAAATCCAAGAGGTACAAAAAAAATGTTGTTTGGTGAACTGAATTCAAGTTTTGTAAAAATTAAATATATGTAATCATTGTAAACATTATATGTAATATAAAAACATAGCATAAAAATAATAATAAATGTTTTCTGTGGTAACTTTAAAATAATATTTTTAGAAAGCTCATATATTAAAATTGCACATCCAAAATAATGAAAAATACCAAACAGTATAAAACTATCTTTGTACAAAATAAATGTTAATAAAGAAATACATGCACCTATCATTAAAATTTTAACTGCTCTTTTTAAATTTCCTTGGCTAAGATGACACGAAATTCCAGAGATAACCATTAATATAACAACTGTACATACTCTTACAAATTGCATAGTATAAGAAAACAACCATGGCACATTTACTACTCTAAATAAAACATGTAAATCATATAAAAAATGATATAAAACAACATAAATAATAGCTAATCCTCTAATTTCATCTATAATACATAGTCTTTTTTTTGTAATTTCCATTTTTTCGGCTCCTATTTAATATTCGATTTATATTACTAATGAAAATTTGCTTGTCTAAAATCTGTACATATCATTTTATAGGAGCACTTTATGCTCCTATAAAAGATGGATATAAAATAATTGACATTGATAAAGTCTCCAATAACAGTTCTGCTAATAAATTCTTTATTTTTTGTCCCTAAATAGTAAGAAGATCAAACCAATTGATACAGCTAAAAATGGTATTAAAGAAATAAGTTTACCACCATTATTCGCAGCTCTTCCAATACTAGAAGAAGATTTAGGAGTTGATTTAGGAGTAGAAGCTTTAGTAGATACAGTTACTTTTCCACCACCTTTTTCTCCATCTCCAGAAGAAGTCCCCTCTGCAGGCTCAGATGTATCTTCAGATTCATCTTCATTCTCTTCACTACTTACATAAAATTGAAAATTTATACTATAATCATTATATGAAGGAAACAACCCTAATAAATTTGAAGCATCTTTAACTCTATAATTAAAAGAAACTTCATACTTACCTTCATCTAAATATGCTACTTTGCTATTTTCGTTCATTTTTATTGTTGTCAAATAATCTGTATGCAATATTGGTATAGAGACTTTCTCTTGTGGATCTGTATATTTTACAATCAAAGTTCCACGTCCAAAATTTGTTTCATTTATTCCAAAATCTTTATGATGCCCTTTTTTATCTTCAGCAATACTTAAATTTTCTTGCCCATTTAATTTGTCTATATTTTCTTCTAAAGTAAAATTAAGAGTTACTCCTCCTGAACTTATAAAAGCAGGATGCCCTCCTTCAGATTTTATGTCACTAAATCCACCAATATAAAATTTTCCTATATCCCATCCATAATGTACATCTTCTGTGTTAATTAAATTTACCTTTGAATACCCATCTCCATCTCCGCTATTAACTGCTTTTCCAATATAATATGTATCTGTTATATCACTGGCAAAAGAGCAAAAATGTAATCCAAAACTAAATAGCATGCTAAATACAATCATAATCCTAATTTTTTTATTATCTTGAATATTTAATAATTGTTTCATAAATCCCCCACCTTTCTAAATTTTATACCAATTATTATATTTTATTATATCATATTTTATGACTTATCTCAACATTTTATATTATGACTGTATTCCATCTATCATTGAAATTTCATAACAAATATATCTTTACTTTTAAAATTAAATTAATTTCTATTAGGGTGTGTATTAAACTAAAAGTTGCATAATAGCAAATAAAACGATAATTAGTTGCACTTAAAACTTGAAAAATATGATGAGCAAGATAAACATATTAAGGAGTGCAGGAACACCGTCTATTTATATTGGGCAAAATTTATCAGTGGTAAGAAACATATTAGAGTATTTTGCCGTTGTGTTTTGTTAGATATATAATTTAACAGTTAAGCAATGTGAAAAAAAATAAGTGGTAGAGCAGATGTGAAAGAATAAGTAGCAACAACTAACAACCTTAAAAACTAAAATTAAAAAAAGTAAGATATGCAACACCAATCAATATTAAGGAAAAACCATGGCCATGGACCTTAGTTTGAATCAAAGATTTAGTCACGTTGTTTTTTAATCCGTTATTATGAATAAATATAATACTGTTTATAATCTCTATAAAAAACTTAAACCTTGGATAATAAACATATATTTAATTTATCCTGTCATAGTGTTACCTTATTAATAATCATCTATTTGAGATTATAAATAGGTTATGTATAAGATAGTAAATAATTAAATAATAAGTATAATTGTTTTATAATTTATGGGCTCTAAAGAAATTACTTTAGGCCTATTTCTAGTGGAATATTTTTTGCAAAATAAAAAAATTGAAATACATCTCAAAATGTTTTATAGATTAATAACAGCAGCTATACAAAGAGATAAACTTTTATAGTAAACATACTTATAAACTGAAAGACGGCTTAAGAGTAAACCTCACAAACCATCTTTATAAAGATTTTGTTCCTTTTGTTTTCCAGATATTTATTATAGCTTTTTATATTTCGATAAACATATATTATCATACTCTTAAATTATTTTAAAATTTATCAAAGTTATTACTTTAAATAAATAGATTTATTAGACGACTTTAAAATTATGATTTTCTATCAAAATGGTCTTTGCTCTTGTTTTGCTTTTTTTCGCCCAGTACGATACTCGTATTCTTCTTGATAAATAACTACTGCTTTTTCAGGATATATATATATTATGTCATGGTCAGAATACATCGAGGATGTTGCGACTGTAGCAACTAATATAACCGAGCTAGTTGCAACAAGTACCTTTTTAGCCTTATCCTTAGCATTAGACATGTTCTTTTTTACTTGGTTAAATGTTCTTTTAAGTACATAGTCATCTGTCATGTGGATACTAATTGTCATGCCAACATCATTCCTTTCAAAAATATGTATACACTCATATTATTATTTTTACTTTTTAATTATAACTTTAATTTTTGATATATTCAAAGTAAGAAAATACAAAACAATTTCTTTAGTTATCGTATTTATTCTAATCACACTATATAAAAGGATAGTACTCTATACTTTTTATATAAAAACATAAGTATGCAGAACGTCATTCAAGAACTACTCCCCTTTAAGAAGTAATTCAAACTTTTAAAGGGAGGTACATAGTAGAAACAAAAACTATTTGTCCTTGTAAATATATCATTTCCATCTTTATCTAAAATGCCCATTCTCCATTTTTTAAAACATCAAAAGTTTCACCACTCCAGGTTGTAGCTATTATATTTAATTTATCTGAACCTATCATAAAATCTACATGGTTTAAAGAAACATTTGCTCCTGCTGCCTCTAATTCCTCGTTACTCATATTTTTTCCACCTTCAATATTTTCTGTATAACTAGTACCAATAGCTAGGTGACATGATGCATTTTCATCAAACAGCGTATTGAAAAACAAAACATCAGTTTTATTAACTGCTGAACTAATTGGAACAATTGCCACTTCTCCTAAATAAGCTGATCCTTTATCTGTTTCAATTAGATGTTTTAAATCATCATATCCTAATTTTGCTTCAAAATTTACAATTTTACCTTTTTCGAGTTGTAAAGTAAATTCATCAATTAATTTTCCTCCATAATTTAAAGGTTTAGTAGAGCTAACTTTTCCATTTACACCATATTTATGAGGCATTGTAAATACTTCTTCAGTTGGCATATTTGCAATAAAATATGTTCCTTTTAAATTATAGCCACCTCCACCTTCCCACTTATGTCCTTTTGGTAGATCTATAGTTAAATCTGTATTTGGTGCAACATAGTGCAATGACTTAATTTTTTTATTGTTCAAGTATTCTTTATGTTTTGTCAATTCATCAATATGTTTTTGCCAAGCTTTTACAGGGTCATCTTCATTAATTCTATTTGCAATATATATTTTTTCCCATAGTTCTTTAACTGCCTCTTCTTTAGAAAGTTGCGGAAACACTTTATTGCTCCACTCAGGTGTTGGCACGGAAGCAATACACCAGGCAATATCTCCATTTGTAACTTGCTTTCTATGTGCTTCCAACGCAATTTTAGCTGTTTTATTTGCCATAGCAATTTTCCTACTATCAACATCCTTTAAAAGTTCAGGGTTAGATGCTGAAATTCTTATAAATGCACAATTATTTTTTCCTAATGTTTCCATTCCTTTTGCTATCCACTGAGGATACTCTAGAAATGCTTCATCTGGAGCATAGTCA
>MDSO01000147.1_pt1 | contig 10634 bp, 7 predicted proteins | sample 1005691 | NCBI WGS metagenome assembly MDSO01 (sample SAMN05526595, study PRJNA338239) | gut metagenome | isolation source: stomach gut content | host: Acanthurus sohal | place: Saudi Arabia: Red Sea | collected 2011-04 | reverse complement strand
GACCTATTGGCCTATTTTACAATTCAACTTTATATACCCCAGATAAACCTATAAAAGATATGTCTATAGACGAATTTGTTCAAAGCTTGGAAGATAATAAACTTGCTTTTATGACAGGAGAAAACGCTTGGACAACAATGTTATTTTACACTAGCTTAATTGCAAACGAAGAAGGAGGCATTGATTTATTAAACTCTGGAATAAAAAATAGAATTACAGATTTTAATAATGATGTCTTTATAAATGCTACTACTAAGTTGCAAGAAATTGCTATGAGATATGGTAGTTCTAATATGCTGGGTGCTGTATATGCAGATGCAGCCAATTCTTTTATGAGTAAGAACGCTGCTATTATTTTTAATGGAAGTTGGATGGGTGGAGATTTTGAACAAAGTAGTGCTGATAAATGGAGCAATGGATTTGACGGAACACAAGTTGTTAGTGATATTTACCCTGGTGATGTGGCAGTTGATAATGTTCAAGCAATTGGTTGGTGGATACCAGAAGGGTTGCCTGAAGATGAACTTGAGGTTGCTCTTGCATTTTTAGAGTTTATTAATACTCCTGAAGAACTGGAAGCCTATGTGCTGCAAGAGGGTGGAGTGATACCAAACTTAGAAATGTCTGAGGAGTTTAAAGAAAAACAAAAAGAACTAGTACTACTTAATCAATTAAATTCTTCTGTTGACTCTGAAACTAATATTGTTCCTGCTTTTGAACATGTTGTACATAACTCTATAGCACAAGAAGAATTTGGAAAATTATTACCAAAACTGTTTGATGGGTCAATTACTCCAGAGGAATTTTGTGCAACACTGACTGAAAAAGCACAAAGTATTGAATAACAACACTTTATTTATAGAAAGTACGGGGGGCATACTTTGCTCCCATAATAACGAGTGCTATCCTTTATATAATAGTATTAAAAAAATTTTAAGGGAGGAGTTAAATGTCTAAAAATCGTAACTTAAAATGGATTTATTTATTTTTAGCACCATCACTTATTATATTTGCAATGTTTTATCTTGTACCAATTGTAACCCTATTTTCAACAAGTCTAACTAAATGGGATGGATTTAATGCACCAGCATTTATTGGGCTTGACAACTATATCAAGTTGTTTACACAAGACAGTTTTCTTATTTCGCTCAAAAATTTAGTATATTGGGGAATAATAGCAGGAACCTTGCATGTGGGGTTTGCTGTGGTTATAGCATTTTTATTACATAAGAAACCTTTTGGATGGAAATTTGTTAGAAGTGTATATATGATACCGAATATAATTTCAGTGGCAGCATGGGCTATGATTTATAGATTTTTCTTTAACAATGAGTTTGGAGTATTAAACAACTTAATAAGGAAAATTAATCCAGATTTTAATGTAAATTGGTTTTTTGAGTCACCATTTGCATTTTGGGCAATAACACTAACATGGTTATTTTATGGGGTCATTGTAACATTGATTGTGTTTAATGAACTTATGTCAATTTCTCCAGACATACATGAAGCAGCAAAAATTGATGGAGCAAATGAATGGCAAATAACAACAAAGATAAATTTGCCTTTGTGTAAAAATGCAATTGCGACAGGGATAATTCTTTCAATAACGTCACGAATTGCTATGTATGAAACAATAGCACTGACCACAAGGGGAGGCCCGGGGGATGATACAATGAATATACCAATTATCCTAGTAAATGCAATAAATGATATGAACTATGGGTATGCGAATGCTTCAGCTGTTATGATGTTTTTATTTGGCATAATGGTGTTGGTTATAATTAACAAGCTTTTTGGCATTAATAAAGAACAGTAAGGGGGAAAAAATTTGAAAAAAATTGGTATGTATGCAATGTTACTATTTGTAGTAATTATTTCGGTTTTTCCCATAATATGGGTAATTATTTCTTCTTTTAAAACAAATGCTGAAATATTGAGCAATCCTTTTTCTTTGCCAACGTCTATTAACTTTGATGCATATATAGAAGTATTTGAACAATATGATATGATGTTATATACTTGGAACTCATTTATAATATCTACAATAGCTTCTTTGATAGCTTTATTGTGTTTTGCAATGGGAGCGTATGTTATTGCAAAATATAATTTTAAAGGAAAAAATTTATTTTATGCTTTGTTTACTTTAACTTTATTAGTGCCAGGACACACAAAGGCACAACCAATTTTTTCTTTAATTATGAACTTGGATTTATATGATAAAAAAGCGGGATTAATCTTGGTTTATATCTCGGCAGGAATGGCTATATCAATGTTTATTTTAAGAAACACATTTTTAACTATCCCAAAGGAACTAAATGAAGCAGCAGAAATAGATGGAGCAAGTTTTCTAAGGATATTTTTTACTATAAATTTACCACTAGCCAAACCAGGGCTTGCAACCGCAGGTATTCTGATGTTTCTTAATAATTGGAACGAATATTTTTATGCAATGCTTTTAACTAGTTCAAATAGCAATAGAACTTTGTCTTTGGCTCTAAGTTTCTTTAATGAAGCTTTTTCGTATGATTATACTAAAATGTTTGCTGCTTTAACCATTGCCATTGTTCCAGGGATAATAATATATTCTTTTGCACAAGAGCAAGTGCAGCAAAGTGTCGCAGCCACAGGCATCAAAGGCTAAGACAAATAAAAACAACAGAAGTTGAGCAAAAAGCCTCCCTTTATATTTTGAGGGAGGCTTAAAACTTTATTTTACATTTTTAATTATGTCAAATATTGTTCCTGGTTCACCAGAAATAAGAATAATTGAGCCTGGAGTTAATTCAACAATTTTTTCCGGCTCTAAAACAGAACTGTATATACAAATTTGGTTTGGATTATATATTGAATAAGTTCCAGGACCATTTATATTTACCTGCACATTTTTATCATTTTCAGAAGATTTAAAATATTGACAATACCCATCGTCTCCTATTATATAAGTACCATCTAATAAATCTTTAATACCTTTTTCTTCAATGTAAGTATTTGCATTAGTTTTAAGGTACTCTATACCATCTTTATCATAAAACTCTAAATCTATTGCACCTCGGCCTAGCATTGGAATTTGAATTGTACTTTCTAAATTATTTTCATCCATTATTTTTAAGCCGAATATATACCCAGCAGGTAAAATTTCATTTGGTAATACTATACTTGGTATCCCTTGAGTATTAGCTATGACATCATAATGAAAAGCTAGTGGATAGTATATTTTACCTAATCTTTGTACCCAAACTTTTTCTATTGGTTCTGGTAAAGGATTTGGTTTTATTTGCTGGTATTGATATTGATTAGATTTTATTGCAAAATTAAAAGGATCAAGGCCTTTCATTATGCTTTTAAAATTTATATAAGTATTTCCGTTATCTTCATCAACAAATTGCAAAGTTAGTGTATTAGATTTATCAGCTTTAAATATACCATTTCCTTGATATATAAATGTTTGTGTAGCAAAGTCTGGATTTTCAGGCTTGCTTAATTCTACTCTATCACCTTTTACATCTATTTTTATTGAATCCATTATATTAGAATATATACCATTATATTTAGAGAAATTAATGGGGACTTTTATTGGCTCCATTAATGGGATTATTTTAGGAATTTTTGGAGGCTGCATTTTTCCATCTTTTACTAATTCATCAATAAGCATTTGCGCTCCCATAAACATATCAAGAGTACTAGAGCCACCAACACTAAGTACTGCAACAGCCATATCATATTCTGGAACTGCAAGCAAACTTGCATGGCTTAAACTCAAATCTCCTCCTTTAAACAACACTTTAATACCAGCTTCATCAAAAGGCTGCAATGCAACTGAGTCCCAACCTAGTCCATATTCAACTGAATTTTTTCCGCCATCAGGCCATATTCCGTTTAGATATTCTGCAGATGTAGTTAAATTAATAGAATCTTGTTTTAATATACCTTCATTTAAAAATATTTCAGCAAATTTACATATATCTTCTGCTGTAGAAAATATTCCAGCAGCTCCAATTCCGTTAGCAATCTCTATAGGGAAATCTAAAATCTTTTCGCCTTGATAGAATTCTTCTATTGTAGAAGGTGCACCTGAGCGTGCAATTTGCATCATATTAAAATCATCTTTTGGAGTTTTTGTGTTCTCTAGCCCTAAAGGCTGTGTTATATATTTATAAAGATATTCTGTATATGGTAAACCACTAACTCTTTCTATTAATATTTCCGCAAGACCAAATCCCGTGTTGGAATACACAGAAAATTCACCTGGGTCTGCATTTAGTCTAGCTGTTTTTAAACTTTTTAATAAATTGTCATGATATCTACTATCATTATTCTCAACTAGAATTGCATCTGGAAAGTTTCCTTCTATAAGCCCTGAAGAATGGTTTAGTAACATTCTTACAGTAATATCTTTGTAACGATCATCTTCCATTACAAAATCTGGAATATATTTATAGACTGGCTCGTCTAATTCAAGTTTTCCATCTTCTATTAAATTCAGAATCATAGCAGTTGTAAACATTTTACTTATTGAACCTATTGCATATATATCTTCTGTATTAACCAAAGTGTTTTGTTCTAAGCTGTTAATTCCACTAGCTCCTGAAATTATAAATTTTCCATCTTTAATTAATGCATATTGAATGCTACGAACACCTCTATTATCAATTAGAAAGTCTGCATATTCTTCTGCAGTATTTAATATTGGTGTTTGTACTGTAGTTTTTGTAGCTACTGCTAAAGCTGGAGAAGAAATAATACTTAATATTAATGTATTAATAACTAGTTTTGAAAATAATTTCATATAATCACCTCACTTTTTTTATTGTTAGTACTTTTATAGTTTTTATTCTATAACTGAAATTCCCACTCATAAAGGAGTTGGATATACGCCCATTGATGTAAAATATTTTAACTTATAGTTATGAAACAATTTATTAATATATAAAAGTATTAATTGATTTAGCTTTAATATTTGTTTCTACTATTGAGTCGGACACAACATCTTTTATATTTAAAGGTATTTTATTTTCGGTTGTATTAAGCACAACAACAACAACTTCATCTTTTGGGGTTAAAAAAGTATTTATAGTTAAATCAGCAGTATATTTACTATGTGCAATACGCCTTGAACCAACAGGAATATATTTACTTAAATGAGCAATAAAATAATATGAAGGCTGATATATCAATTTTTGGTTTATAGTGTCACACATAAGAGGGGCACTACAGAAATTGTTTACATGATTTGGCCCTCCAGTTTCGTCTAGTAACAAATTCCAGTCAATGTATTGATTTAATCCGTTGTTAATATTTCCCATAATGTCATGTGCATAACATTCTCCAAATTCCCATGGTCCTTCTGTAGCTACACATTTTCCTCCTGAAGCATTATTGGCTTTTAGTGCCATTGAAGTTGCAGTTGTTGTAAGCTCTACACAACCTTCTGTAAATATTAGTTCTTTGTCTGGAAAAAATTCTTTGCATAGACGAAGATTCTCAAAATGGTCCCCTGAATACCAATGAAAAGCTATTCCATAAACTGCTTCATTTGCTTTTGGATCAGATAAAATATATCTTGCTCTTTGAAAAGCATATTCTTTGTTATGGTCCCAGATAACAATCTTTGTATCTAGGTTTGCAGCTTTTAAAGCGGGATATAAATAGTCTCTAATAAACACTTTTTCTTCCTCGTCGTTATAAATACAAGATTCCCAAGTTTGTACTGCATGTGGTTCATTTTGTGTTGTAACCATATCAATATCAATACCCTGTTTTTTATATGCTTCAATATATTTTACAAAATATCTGGCCCAAACTGCATAATACTCTGTTCTAAGTTTGCCACCTTTAAGCATGTCATTATTTGTTTTTAGCCAAGCAGGAGGGCTCCAGGGAGAAGCTAATAAAGATATTTTGTTTCCTTTAAAGTTTATTACTTCTTTTAAAAATGGGATTACATAGTCTTTATCACAATCAATGTTAAATGTTTCCAAGTTCACATCATCAGTTTTATTACAGTAGGAATAGTTTCCAAAAGAAAAATCGCAACTATTAATATGAGTACGTCCAATAGTATATTGTAAACCTTTTTCTCCAAAGTAACTCTCTAGTATTTCTTTCTTAATGTCATTATTCATTCTGTTATAAGTATAAGCAGATGCTTGTGTAAATGTTCCACCAAATCCGTTAATTTTTTGATAGGCAATGTCTTTAAAAATTACTAATAATTCCATCTCTTTATTTTGAGCTCCTTCATTCAAAATAAGAGATGATTCGCAAAGCCAGTTTTTATCTTTTTTATTTGAACTAATAACCTTAACTGTCTTCATATGATAGTCCTTTCTATGTTTTAGCCGAATATTCTAAAACACTTTCGCCTTTTTGTAGTGTTAAGTTTAAAATGCTAGTCTGTTGTTCTAAATCTGGATTTTTTATTCTGTTAATTAAAGTTAATGCTAATTTCTCCCCAAGCTCATGTATTGGCTGACGAATTGTAGTTAGCATTGGAATTGAAACTTGGTTTAAATAAACTCCCTGAACCTCTTATAAGAGGTATTGTTCACATTAGGACGCTACTTCTAATGCAGTTCTTGGTGTATAAACACTGAACTTCTTTATGTTTCCATAAAGCACAGACTATATCTTCTCCCTCGCCTAATACGTTAGGGGCTACCCGCTTCGGATACCAATAGCTTGCATCCTACTTCCCTTAAGAGGAATAGTCGTTGAACTTTCTCCTGATATTAATTATCTCGCATTCGGAGCTTAGCTGCTGATTATCGATTATTTTTTAGCCCTTAGGATTTAACCCTAGGCCATCTAACTAATTTTTTCTACTTTCGTAACCTTCACACTTATTGTTATTTTTGTAAACCTGCTTTATTGTGCAGCAGATTACAAGTAAACCTGCTTTATTGTGCTGTGGTTTAGTTAGCTTTACGAGTTTCCAGCAATTCGAGTAGTATTGCATGGCACTTTTGCCATGGCTACACACACATTTCTATATGTGCTGACTAAGTTAATCAAATCCTATAACTGCTAAATCTTTAGGAATGTTGATATCTTTCCTCTTCGCACCTTCAATTATACCTAGTGCTATTAAATCTGTTGAGCAAACAATAGCATCAGGTGCACATTCCAAAATTTTATTAAATATACTTTGACCACCCTCAATAGAGTTGTTAGTAAGGAAAACTTTTTCTTTTTTTATAGGAATTTTATTATATTTCAAAGCTTTAAAATATCCATTAAGGCGTTCCTTACAAAATGGCTCGTTATCATCAATAGTTACAAAAGCAATGTTTTTATATTTGTTTTGAATTAAATAATTTGTTGCTAAATACATTCCTTGAGAATTATTTATATCAACATAATCAACATTTTGTTCTGTCTTACCAAATAACACTGTTGGTATATCAATTTTTTTAAACATGGCTATGTCATCACCTTGGCTTAATCCCATTATTATCATTCCATCACAATTTGAAAACTTGTCATATCCATGTTTTACTATTATAGAGTAGTTATTTTTACTTAAATACTCTATAACGCTAGACATCAAACATATAAAATAAATGTCTTTGGCACTCAGCTTATTGTAAATAACAACTTGAATGATACCTGTCTTATGATTTACTAGTGCTCGAGCTGCCGGGTTTGGTCTATAATTTAATCTCTCCATTTCTTCATAAATTTTTACTAGTAAATCTTTGTTCACTCGCTTTGGATCATTTATTGCCCGTGAAACTGTCATAGCAGAAATATTAAGTGATTTGGCAATATCTTTTAATGTAGTCATTCTAAATTCCTTTCTGTATTTATTTTGTAATTAAAGATAAAGCTATAGAAACTTAAAATGTTCTATCAGCTTAAATTATACCAAAAAAATCTAATTTAAACAAAAAAAGAGCCAAATGGCTCTTTCTTATAAATTTTAAGGTAGAAAATCACTTAGAATTTTCAATAATTAATCGAATGCTTTAATTTTTCTATTCTTTGTAATTGACTGCATGTTTTAATTTTTCTATTTGTATTATTAAATCATTATTTATTCCAAGATTTTCCTCAGAAGTTGCAACGTTCAGATCTGTAATATTTGAAAGTTTGTCAGTATCGTTATTTAGATGATCCAGGGAAACTTTTTGGTGACGACTATTTTCAAGTAACACTTTACTCATTTCAGCAGTATCATTAATACTACTTACAATATTTGACAATGCACTATCTGTATCTCTAACTATACTTTGACCCTTTTCAACAGTTTCTAAACTAGTTGTAATAATTTTTTCAATTTCTTTTACAATGTCAGAACTTTTGGTTGCTAAATCTCTAATTTCATTTGCAACAACTGCAAAGCCTTTTCCAGCATCTCCTGCACGTGCAGATTCAATAGCAGCGTTTAATGCTAATAAATTAGTTTGACTTGAAATGCTTTCAATGATTTTAATTACTTCTGCAATGTTCTTACTTGATTTATTAATTTCATCCATAGTAGAAATTAAATTTTTCATATAATTTGTTCCAATATTTGCTCTTTCTTTTGTAAGATTAGAAATTTCATTGGTGTCAATGATATTTTTTATGTTGTTTTCTAACCCTCCAGAGATTTCGTTGATTGCACGAATAAATTCTTGAATTAGTTCAGCTTGATCTATAGCACTGGAAGATAAGCTATTTGAACTTTGATTTAAAGAGCTGGAAATTTTTGAAAATTTGTCTAACCTTTCAGAGATACTTGAAACTAACTCTTGTTGGTCGCTTAATGCTTGAACTGCATGATTAAATTGAGAGATATCTTGAATGATTTCTAAATGCCCAACTTTTTGTCCAGCTGTATTTGTTATGTAAAATGCATCTACTTGATATTCCGATTTATTATTAGAAAATGTGGTTCTAGGATTGCCTTGTCTTAAACAATTAATTCCACAATGTGGTGTATCACAAATTTCCGATTTCCAATTTGCACAATTTTTACCTTTAATTTCGTCTTTAGTTTTACCTATCATTTTTTCAACAGCTTTATTTACAAAAATCCAATTTTTATTCATATCTGTTGCAGATATAGGGAAAGGTATAGAATTAAGAATATTTAAATGTTTATTCATTTTAATCTGGATTTTAGAAAGTTTATTTAATAAAAGTGCTATAACAACTAATAAAAATAAAATTACTAAACTTAAAATTACTACCATATGTTCCTCCTTATATAAAAAAAATATAAACTAAAAGATTATATTCATTATTAATAGGCAAAGAAGCCAGAAGTTTTGCCTAGCTTTTTTGCTTTTATGTAGAAGTAGTTAAATTATCTTTTGTAATAACAAAAGCTATCATAATTTCAGAAAATACGTCTACGTACTAATTATATAAAATCATTTAATTTTAGAATACTAAAAGCGATTAATTGTCTTATTCTCATTATGAATAAGATTCATAGTCCAAATGAGATTTTTAAACTTAACCCTCCTTAAAATTTATAATAAAATCAGTTATAAACCATCTCTATCAATAGCTTAAGTTGTTGTGATTTTACAAACTTGAATTGATAGTTGTTAAATATATTCACTGTAATAAAATATTTTACTAGAAGTAATTGTATGCTTAATATAAAAATATTTTACTAAAATTTTTATATTTAATATTATTATACAATATGAAATAAACTTTGTAAATGAAATTTAAAATAAAATAAAAGTGTTACTTTACATGAAACTATATCTTAGTGAGAAAGATGCAGTTTTATATAAAAAATTCTCCCTATAAAGGGAGATAAATCATGTGTTGCTTAAATAATTTTAAAAATCAGCTTTTCCAACTGTTCTTGGGAATGGAATTACATCTCTTATATTTGTCATTCCAGTCAAGTACATTACTAGTCTTTCAAATCCAAGACCAAACCCAGCATGGCGAGTGCCTCCAAATTTTCTTAAGTTTAAATACCACCAATAATCATCCTCGTTCAAGCCAAATTCAACTAAACGAGCTTTTAAAACATCCAGACGTTCTTCTCTTTGGCTACCACCAATTAATTCACCAATTGCTGGCACCAGCAGATCCATAGCAGCCACAGTTTTTTCGTCATCATTTAATCTCATATAAAAAGCTTTAATTTCTTTTGGATAATCTATTACAAATACTGGCTTTTTAAAATATTCTTGACTTAAAAATTTCTCATGCTCAGTTTGTAAATCACATCCCCAATGCACTGGGTATTCAAAGTTCTTGCCAGATTTTTCTAAAATTGCAATAGCATCTGTATATGTTAATCTACCAAAATCGGAATTTAGATCATGAGTTAATGTTTTTAAAATTCCTTTCGAAACAAAACTATCAAAGAATTTTATTTCTTCAGGCGCATGGTCTAAAACATATTTTATAACAAACTTTAACATATCTTCTGCTAAATCCATATCATCATTTAAATCTGCAAATGCAATTTCAGGTTCAATCATCCAAAATTCAGCAGCATGACGAGCAGTGTTTGAGTTTTCAGCTCTAAATGTTGGCCCAAAAGTATATACATCTTTAAAAGCTAGAGCAAATGTTTCAGCTGAAAGCTGCCCACTAACTGTAAGAGATGCCATTTTTCCAAAGAAATCTTCTTTAAATTCTAATTCTCCATCTTCTTTAAATTTAGGATTTTTTAGATC
>MDSO01000146.1_pt1 | contig 10702 bp, 9 predicted proteins | sample 1005691 | NCBI WGS metagenome assembly MDSO01 (sample SAMN05526595, study PRJNA338239) | gut metagenome | isolation source: stomach gut content | host: Acanthurus sohal | place: Saudi Arabia: Red Sea | collected 2011-04 | reverse complement strand
GGAAACTTAAAGGCCGCTTTCTCCCTCCGTCAACTAACGCTGACACCTCCCCCGCAATTTTGTGAAGACGAAGAGGGCACCATTTCCCCGCAATTTTGTGACTAAGATTCTTAAGTTCCCGGCTATGCCCCTGGAAGGGGAGCAGGGCCACTTCCCCGCAATGTTGTAAAGACGGAGGGGGCACCCGCTTCCACGCAATTTTGTGACTAAGATTCTTAAGTTCCCGCCTATGCCTAGAAGGGGATCAGGTTACCCGTACTCCTAGTTAACTTCGCCAAAAGATTCTAACTATTTGAAAAATGGATTGTTCTTTTTCTCAAATCCTACTGTAGTCTCTTCTCCATGTCCTGGATATACTTTAGTTTCCGCTGGTAACGTGAAGATCTTATTTTCTATCCCTTCTATTAACTGAAGAGAATTTGATCCCGGTAAATCCGTTCGACCTATGCCTAGCCTAAAAAGTATATCACCAACAAATAATGCTTCGTTCTCTTTGTTGTAATAGGCTACTCCATCGGAACTATGCCCAGGTACATATATTACCTTGAATTTTAACTCCGAATCATTTATATTTATCTCTTCGTTAGCCGATACATATCTGTCTGCTTCGATTGATATATTTAATCCTACCATACTCGATAAATTATATACCGGATTCGGTAAATATTTTTTCCCTTCCTTGTGTGCTATCACCTCTGCTCCGGTTTTAGCCTTTACAGCCTCGACAGCTGATATATGATCAAAATGCCCATGCGTTATTAGTATGGCCTTTAACGTCGCTCCCGCTTTGTTTAGCTCGTCTATTAATATGGCTGCGTCGTCGCCCGGATCAATCATTACCGCTTCTTTATTATCGTCTATTATTAGATAACATTGTTCGCCCATGGTTCCTACTGTTATTCTTTTGATTTCCATAATTTTTTCCTCTCAATTCTTTTATACCATACTGATTATATCTCAATTTGTAATCCTCTAATATCTCCTACTGTTATTCTTTTGATTTCCATAATTTTTTCCTCTCAATTTTAACCTCTTTGTCACTGCATGATACGCCCTTTTATACAATACTGATTCTAATTTAATTTGTAAAGGTATCTTTGCTATTACTACTTATAAAAAAGTATAAAAAAAATAAGCTCTCGCTTATTAATTCTTTCCTATGATCCTCCATCAGCTTTCAATTAAAATTTGAATATAAGTTTCGCCAAAAGATGTGCGGGGCGACCACTCCACAAGAACCCCTCAGTCAGCTACGCTGACAGCTCCCCTGGAAGGGGAGCTGGGCCACTTCCCTGCAATGTTATAAAGACGGAGGAGGCACCGCTTCCCCGCAATTTTATGAAGACACGGGGCGCAACGTAGTGAAACAGGCTTAGAGATCTTTATCTATTATATTTTATTTATAGAAAATTGCTTATTAATTTTATGCATTTCCATATAATATGCTACAATTAAAGGTATGGCTCCGAATATCCATGCTATAGGATCTGCTAAACATATACCTCTAAATCCTATCCATGCTGGTAACGTATACGCTACAATTATTCGCCCGGTTAACTCGATTACTCCAGATACCATCGGCATCAATGGTTTTCCCATCGCCTGTACCGTATTCCTGTATATAAATATAAATCCTAACACCGTGTAAAACGGCGCAGCATATCTTAATACCATTACTGCATTGTCGGTCATCTCTATTGCCGATTTGTCTAAAAATAACTCTACTAATGCTTTCGAATATATCATCAGAATTATTCCTATTATCGCACTTGTGAGTATATTCATTATTATCGCCGTATTTACTCCTTTATTTATTCTCTTATAATCTTGTGCTCCTTTATTTTGTCCAACATATGTTGCTAATGCTACGCCATATGTTATTAACGGTTGCATAGATAAACTTAATACTTTGTTTGCTGCCGTATACGCGGCTATATAAGTAGATCCAAAATTATTTATAGCTCCTTGTACTATCATTATACCAAAGGATAAAACCGAAAATTGTATAGACATAGGTATTCCCATTTTTAAATGTAAACTGTAATAATCTTTTGGAGCTTTAAAATCTTCTTTCTTTAATTTTAAAATGTCAAATTTTTTATAGCTATAAATTATGCAAAGTACAGCGGCTGTCCCCTGTGCTATATTCGTAGCATAGGCTACGCCAGAAACTCCCATTTTTAATCCTAATATAAAAAATAAATCTAATACAATATTTATTAAACATGCTATAATTAAAAAGTATATTGGAGTTCTGCTATCTCCTAATGCTCTTAAAATTCCTGCGGCCATGTTATAAAATGTTTGAGTAAAAATTCCTGTTATAATTATGCTTATATATGTATCTGCATAATTATATATATCTGAAGGTGTATTCATAAACTCTAACAGAGGATCTATGACTCCTAGCATGATAAATGTTACAACTATAGTTATCACAATCGTTAGCTTTATCGCCGATGCTACCGCATATTTAACCCCTTTTATATCTTTTGCGCCAAATCTCTGCGATACTAATACCGAAAATCCACTTGACATCCCTATGATTAAACTATTTATTAAAAAGAACATCGAGCCTGTCGTCCCCACGCCCGCTAACGCCAATGAACCTACAAATTTTCCTACTATGATCGTATCCACTATTGCATATATTTGCTGAAATATATTTCCTATTATTAATGGTACTGAAAATAGTAGCAACAATTTTAACGGATTGCCTTTTGTCATATCCAATGTCATCGATTATGCCCCCCAAATTTTCTTATATTATATTATCTATAGTCCTTTTTATATTATTATATTATTTTTCTTCTTTCATTATTCTCTATTGATACATATTTATATCGTCCATATTTTTATTTTACTTCATCGTATTTTTAATTTTTAATCTAATTGACATATTATTCTAATCTAATTATCATTTTTGCTATTGACCTATTTACTTTATTTCTGTAAAATAATTTTAACCGATTTTTATTTCTTACATATTATATATAGAAAGCTCTATTTGTGATAAGTTTCGTTGGCCGAAATTTTGCAAGCTCGATATATTTGCTCAATTAAAATTATTCGAAATAATTGATGAGGAAACGTCATCTTAGAAAAACTTAATTTTAAGTTAGCCCGCTTTATTATATCCTCCGATAGCCCAACGGAACCACCTATTATAAATGCAATATGATTTACTCGATTGATATATATTTCATCCATATACTTTGCAAACTGCTCGGAACTTTGCATTTGGCCATCTAATGTCATAGCTATGACAAAAGCGTCGTCTTTTAACTTGGCTAGTATTTTTTGACCCTCTATATTTTTAGCTTTTTCTTCTTCTTTTATCGATGCTTTGGCCAATATTCTTTCATCTTCAATCTCTATCGTCTCTAATTTAGCATATGATTTAAGTCGTTTGTTATACTCAGAGTATGCTTCTATTAGATATTTTTCTCTTAATTTACCTACACATATAATTTCTATTTTTTTCATTTAATCACCTTTTATAAATAATTATTAACTTATACTCATATAATAGTCTAAACTCTTTACATTTATTATTTATTAATTTATACTATATATGTAGTAACACGAACTAGTATTTTTTATTAGAAAGGATCGTGCAAACATGAAGATCGAAAAAATTAGTGACACACAAATCCGCATTACTTTGAACCAAGAAGATTTATTGGACAGAAATATTAAGCTAACCGAACTAGCCTATGGTTCAAAAAAAGCACAAAATTTATTTCAAGACATGATGAGTAAAGCTTATGAAGATTTTGGATTTGAGGCACAAAATGTACCTCTGATGATTGAAGCTGTACCTCTTAGCATAGATAGTATTATGATTGTTGTTACCAAAGTGAGTGATCCCGAACAGTTAGAGGAACGCTTGGGCCTAACTGGCGAAAGACCTACTCATAGAACTTTTAAAGAACAAGATAGAAACTTTACGTTCGAAGAGATAGAACCTGTAATGCCAGATTATTCTGCTTATTTAATGTATCGTTTTGATAATCTTGATGAAATAAGCTCTCTTTCTCATCAAATACAACATTTGTTTTTTGGAGAAAGTCGTATATATAAATATACAGATAAATATTTTTTATTAATTTCAAGTAACCAAAATACCAATACAGATCAAAATGTTTTGATTGGCGTTTTAAATGAATTCGGCCGTCGTGCCTATACAAGTGAATTAAATGAAAATTTCTTATTAGAACATGGTACTCCTATTATTAAGAAAAATGCTATAGATGTCCTTGCTAAATATCTGTAAATGCCCTTTTATGGGCATTTTTTATTTAATAAAAAAAATAGCTAAAACTTAATATCAAAATATTGCGCATTATCTATCTCTACATATTTTTGTTTTTTAATATAATCTATAATCAACTCTTGAATGTCTAGAGAATATTCTTTATATAATTGGACATCTACTATAAAAATCATACTCATTCTATTTTCCCGTTCCTGTGGCCCTATAATTGCTCATATACAGGGTATAAACTTTTTGTCTATCCATTTGTACATTATAGTAATACGATCACTTATTGGGCGTTTTAGGTCTATTGTGTAATGAAATCCTGAAAAAATCATAATTATAATGCGTTATCTTCGGTTTTAAAAATTTGTTGCTTATTTTTATTTCCCTATTCTCTACATCATAAAACTCGGTCACTCGTTCTAAGGCTAGCTTTAAAATCTCGTATGTCACACCTAAAACTTAATATCAAAATATTTCGCATTATCTATCTCTACATATTTTCGTTTCTTAATATAATCTATAATCAACTCTTGGGTATCTATAGAATATTCTCTTATAATTGGACATTTAGTATAAAAATCATACTCTCCCGTTCCTGTGGCCCTGTAATTGCTCATACACAGGGTATAAACTTTTTGCCTATCCATTTCGTCCATTATAGTAATACGATCGCCTATTGGGCGTTTTAGATCTATTGTGTAATGAAATCCAGAGAAAAAATCATAATTATAATGCGTTATCTTCGGTTTTAAAAATTTGTTACTTATTTTTATCTCCCCATCCTCCACATCATAATACTCAGCCGCTCGCTCTAAGGCTAGCTTTAAAATCTCGTACGTCACTCCTAATACCTTTATCGTATTCGGAAATTGATACGCCGCCACTATATCTCTTATAGTAACATTTCTGTCAAATCCAATTAAATTATTTCCTAACGCTGTACATGAAAAATCGGCCTTAGTAAACTCTAACTGAACTTGATTGCAAAAATTCGCTAGCAACGATCCGTTCAATGCCATCGTTAATTTGTCCTGAACTTTTATCTCTTGCTTAAATGTCCCTATTGGCTCATCTAACCACTTGTTTATTTCATTTTCTATTTCTAATAGCTCCTTCGGTATCTCTATATCTGTCTTACTTGGCTGAATAACTTTGGATCTGATCTCTTTTCCTTCAACTTCTATATATCCGTATTCAACCGCATTGTGCCTTAACTGCATTGCAAATGTTCCAAATAAATTTATCCCATGAATTGGCATATGTTGATGCCCCGTCAATAATATATCAAAATCTAGTTCCTTACATATCTTATATGCTATATTCTCTTTCGTAAATGATAACCTTTCTCCACTCTCAACATCACATTCAAATCCTCCATGATATAAACATATCGTTAAATCACATTTGTCTTTTATTAATCCTAAATTGTTTTTTAATCCTTCGTACGCATCTGTTATTTCAAAATTTTCTAAATGTTCTGCCTTTTCCCATAATGGTACAAAATCCGTTACCGCCCCTACTATACCTACTTTTGTCCCATTTTTTAATTCTTCAATATAGTATGGATATAATTCCATCCCTCCTGTATTATCTATTAGGTTTGATATAATACATTTTGCGTTTAGATTATATAGCAATAGGTAAGGTCTTGATATTATCTCCTCCTTTTCCCCTGCTCCACACCGTGCATGCACCTTTCAATGCACACGGCGTTCCATCAATTTGTACTATTGACTTAGGGCTATCCCTCCACTACTTATTATCATAGCTTCTTCGGTACTGTGCCCCTTCTTTCATCGTTTTAAATGTAAATTTCTGAATTATCTCCTATCCCTTTACAACCACTTCTTCGATATTAAGATCTCCATGTAAACGACTTACCACGTTTCCTTTAGCTTAGCTTTACATTATGTTTTAGGTACTTTCTATGGTCCTGTAGTCTCGATTATACCTCTAATATAATAAGGACTTTCATAACGTAGCTTTTTACTCATCCTCAACTACCTCTCTTTACAGAGATATTCACATTTCTATGAATTGTATTTTTTAGGCCCGTTCATTCGAAAGTTCGTCAGTTTCTCAACATTCTTACCGTGACATATTTTTAGCCCCCCGGCCTATCAGCAACTTGACCACCTCTGGTTCACTTTTCCTGTATCCTATTTTCTTAGGGCTACCTCTTAGCCGACTTATGCGAGCTTTATAACAATTTTTGGCTTAATCCATCTTTGCTATTCGCAGTTTTAGGGAAGACCTTTACGAGCCGTTACTCTCTTCATTCGATCTTTCTTCTAAAGAATTCTTAACCTATTTTTTTTATACTTATCTTAGATTAGCAATACCTTTTCAGTACTGAACGTGTCGCACCTACATACTTTCTTAACGCTTTATATCCATAATTAAAATCATGATTTCCTAATGTTATATATTTATATCCTAATTTATTTAATACTTCCGATATTATACACTTATCTAATTTTTCCCACATAAATTTTGTGAACGGTGACCCTTGTATTGTATCTCCTACATCTATTATTAGCCGATTTCCTTCATCCTGATCGAATTCTTCCCCACAGGCTAATATCCCTTGGGCCGATGTAGCTCCTGTCGCATAATTAATCGGCAAAATTCTTCCATGTGTATCTGTTGTATAATATATTTTAACCATCCTTTTTCTCCTTTCCATATTTAATCTTAGTTTATCCCAAAAAATCTATAAATAAGCCTATGTAAAAATTACTTTTTATGGTATAATTCTAGAAGGTTAACCAAAAACCTTACTTACTACTTAATAAAGGAGGAGTTTATGCAGTTTTTATATAAATTAGAACGTAAATTCGGTAAGTACGCTATTCCTAATTTAATGTTCTATTTAATTTTTGGACAGGGAATAGTCTTTTTTGCATCTTTAATAAATCCTAACTTATATTATGCTTTTATATTTGACTGGGCATCCATATTACACGGTGAAGTATGGAGATTAATTACTTTTATTTTTATCCCCACTTCTATGGAGCCAATTTGGTTTATATTGATGGTTGTAATTTATTATTCAGTGGGAAATCGCTTGGAAAGCATGATAGGAACTTTTAACTTTAATTTTTACTATTTTATCAGTGTTCTTTTAACTGTAATAATTTGTGCCTTTTTTGGCATTTCCGGGAATATAGGAACATATATTAATATGTCATTATGGCTATCATTAGCTACAGCTATGCCAAATATGAGCTTTTACTTATATATGTTAATACCTATTAAAGCAAAATTTTTAGTGTATCTTTACTTAGCTGTTCTAGCTTATGAAGTGATGATATCCGCACAAAAATTCGCTACTTTTTCTGTTATTTTAGCTTCTCTTAGTGGATATATAATCTTTTTTGTTTTACCTTTATTTAAAGATCATAGATCTAAATCTAAAAACAATCTCGATACATCTCAAACCACCCTGAGAACAAAACATAGAACTCTTGATAAATCACCCCAAGTTATCAAAGTAGCATTTCATAAGTGTTCTGTATGTGGTAAAACAGAATTAGATGATGAAGATCTTGATTTCAGATACTGTTCTACTTGTGGTAAAGAATTTTGTGAAGAACATTTAAAAAATCATCAGCATTAAGACGCATTATTCTTGCGTCTTTCTTTTTAATGTAATTAAATTATGCTCCAACATACGATATAAAGTATATGTTTATTTTATAATAATATGAGGAAATGAGGTTTTGTTTTATGTCAAATAGAAGGGTTAAAGTATATGAACATATCATTAACATCTGGAAAGCAGAATTAAAACCAATGTCTCGTAAAGTTTATTCCCTAATCTCAATGAATCCTAATGAAAAATTTTTAAGTACACTCAGTGCTACAAAATTATTTGATTATTGGTATGAGGGAATACACGAAGACTATAAATTTTTAATAGATGAAAAATTAAAGCATATAGAATTCGACGACGATATCGAAATAGTGTACCCCTGGACAGACATTTGCGGAAATACCAGGTGGATTCGAACATGTGCAAGAATGTATAAAAAATTTGAGAATAAATCTGTATTTATAGGCTATCAGCAAGTTGTACCTCAAATTTATATGCCCGAATATGAAGAATATAAAGCTGAATATAAAATAAACGTTCTTGAAGGCAATGTTACTCTTACTATGTGTACTCATGAGGCATTTGCACCATGTACTCTTAATAAAACTATATCTTATGACGAATTTTTACGTTCACTATTTAAAAATTTATTAAATGATAGGGATAAAGAGAATTTAAAAAATTGGTTTGCAGATTCTGCCAAAATAGAAAATGTTTATCAGTATGGTACTAGAACTATAATATACCCAAAATCAATTAATGGTGTAGTCCGATATATAAAAGTAACTATAAAAGCAACTATTATTAATAATAACACTGTAGATGAATTTATAATATTGGCTCAAGATATAGATAATAGTGTTAGACGGCGTGAACGCTCTAGATTTTTAGTTAGACTTATAAATAATTTAGAATATATGTTAGGAGAAGAAGGCAAAAGTTTAGCCGAAGAAGATCAGAGTGAACTATTAATACGAGAATTTCATGATGCATTAAAAAATGAAGATTTCGAAGTATACTATCAACCTAAATATAATCCTATCAAACACAGAATAATTGGTGCTGAAGCATTAATAAGGTGGAATTTTAAAAAACGAAAACTCATCAGTCCTGACACTTTTATTTTATTATTTGAAAAAAATGGCTATATAATCGAATTAGATAAATATGTCTGGCAAAAAACATGTGAATTTATTCATCAAAATGAAATCGATCTTTCCATTTCTATGAATGTTTCTATGAAACACTTAGAATATCCAGGATTTAAAGAATATATTGAATCACTAGTAAAGGAATATCAAATAGATCCTAGTCAGTTATGCTTAGAATTTACCGAAACCGCACAGTATGATGATATAAACTATGTTTCGGATACATTATTGGATTTACAGTACAATGGATTAAAATTATCTTTAGATGACTTTGGTTCAGGTTATTCTAGTCTTAGTTTATTAAAAGATTTACCCGTAGATGAAATCAAAATTGATAAATCATTAGTTGATAGTTTATCTACTAGTAATGATAAGGCTATATATATCTTAGAAACCATCGCCCAAATGAGTAATAAATTAAATGTTACTACTGTTGTAGAAGGTGTAGAAACCCAAGAACAACTTAAATTATTAAGAAAAATAGGCTTTAATACTATACAAGGATATTTATTTAGTAAACCCTTACCTGCTAAGGATTTTTTAGAATTATTATACAAAACTAACTATAATCTCAAAGCTTAAATATCTTATACTTTATAACAAAAAAAGTACTTGCTTTGAAAAGATAGTTGCAAGTACTTTTTCATTTTATTATTTTATGTACATAAAAAAAAGCAAAAAAAATATGCCCGAAACCGGAATCGAACCGGTACGGGAGTTAAGTCCCGCAGGATTTTAAGTCCTGTGCGTCTGCCAGTTCCGCCACTCGGGCATATCATTTATTTATGTCATATTTCAGACAATGACCCATTAGGGAATCGAACCCTATTATATTTACCATTAAGTCAATTTTTAATATAAAAAAAAGCATCTACATTTTGTAAATACTTACCTATTTATAACGTGCGCAAAAGGATTCGAACCCTCGACCTCCTGATCCGTAGTCAGGCGCTCTATCCAGCTGAGCTATGCACACAAAGCTGAAAAATTAAAATTAAAAATATGCCCGAAACCGGAATCGAACCGGTACGGGAGTTAAGTCCCGCAGGATTTTAAGTCCTGTGCGTCTGCCAGTTCCGCCACTCGGGCATATCATGGTCGCTATAGGGCTCGAACCTATGACCCTCTGCTTGTAAGGCAGATGCTCTCCCAGCTGAGCTAAGCGACCTTTTAATCTTTAGTATGTCATATTTCAGACAACGACCCAGAAGGGACTCGAACCCTCGACCTCCGCCGTGACAGGGCGGCGTTCTAACCAACTGAACCACTGGGCCATTCTAGCATTTTTTATTAATAAAGTGGACCTTCGGGGACTCGAACCCAGGACCGTCCGGTTATGAGCCGGATGCTCTAACCAACTGAGCTAAAGGTCCACACCTTAGCCGACGATCGGACTCGAACCGATAACCTGCTGATTACAAATCAGCTGCTCTGCCAATTGAGCCACGTCGGCATTTAAACTTGGCAACCACCTATTCTCCCTATTCGTCTCCAAATAAGTACCTTCGGCCGACTTTAGCTTAACCATCGTGTTCGATATGGAAACGGGTGTTTCCTAAAGTCGTATCATCACCAAAATGACCCATGGGAGAATCGAACTCCCGTTACCGCCGTGAAAGGGCGGTGTCTTAACCGCTTGACCAATGGGCCTTACTTAAATTGAAAGCTCCCCGAGTAGGGTTCGAACCTACG
>MDSO01000145.1_pt1 | contig 10724 bp, 7 predicted proteins | sample 1005691 | NCBI WGS metagenome assembly MDSO01 (sample SAMN05526595, study PRJNA338239) | gut metagenome | isolation source: stomach gut content | host: Acanthurus sohal | place: Saudi Arabia: Red Sea | collected 2011-04 | reverse complement strand
GTTGGTTTTTTATGTGCTGTATACAAAGATAGATGGTTTGACAAAATTATGAGAGGCTTTGTTTTCTTAACCACAGCTATGCCTTCCTACTGGGTCGGTCTCCTTCTTATGTGGATAGTTTCGGTTGAACTAAATTTACTACCAACCAGTGGAAATGATGGCTTTTCGAGCTTAATTTTACCGGGTATAACAGTTGCATTTTCCTACATATCCATTTTTATTCGATTAATAAGAAATAACATGATAGAAAATATGAGAGAAGATTACGTATTATATGCAAACGTCAGGGGATTGAAGCAAAGAACAATATTGGTAAAACACATACTAAAAAATTCACTCCAAACATGTGTAACAGCAATAGGAATGAGTATCCCCCAATTAATCGCTGGAACAATAGTAGTCGAAAGTGTCTTCGCATGGCCGGGACTCGGAACACTGTGTATCGACTCGGTATTTAACAGAGATTTCCCAGTAATACAAGCCTATGTTCTACTTATTGGCGTTCTATTTGTTGTATTTAATTTAATCTTTGATATATTGCAAGGAGTAATGGATCCAAAGCTAAGAGTAGGAGGCGAAAAAAATGCTTAAAAAATTATTCAATCACGGCAACGCAATGATAACGCTTAATAGTATAATACAAGATATAATGGATCCAAAGCTAAGAGTGGGAGGTGAAAAAAATGCTTAAAAGATTATTCAATCACAAAGGAGCAATGATAACGCTTAGCATTTTAATTACTATAAGTATAATAGGTATTTTTGCACCTGTATTTGCGCCAAACGATCCGTTGAAAGCAGATATTATGAATAAATTTGCAGACCCATCTTGGCAATATCCATTAGGAGCAGACCAACTAGGTCGCTGCCTACTTTCTCAGCTAATTTGGGGCATTCGACCCACACTAGGATTGGCCGCATTAACGATGTTAGGAACAATGGCAATAGGACTTTTGGTAGGGATTCTATCTGGTTATTTTAGGGGCTGGGTAGATGAAATATTAATGCGTATAGTTGATATTTTGCTATCATTTCCGAGCCAAATTATAGTGTTTGCTGTTGTGGCTCTATTAGGCATAAATGTTATGAACGTTGTATTAGCAAATGTTTTTATTAAATGGGCATGGTATGCTAGAATGATAAGAACGAATGTAATAAAATATCGATCAGTAAACTTTGTAAATTTCTCAAATGTAATAGGAAATAAAAACTCATTCATCCTAAAAAAGCATTTACTGCCGAGTATAGCTGCCGAAACAGCGGTCTTAGCAAGTTTGGATATGGGTTGGGCAATAATAAATATTTCTACTCTATCATTTTTAGGTATGGGTGTGCAAGCACCAACGCCGGAATGGGGCGCTATGCTTAACGATGCAAAACAAATATTTAGTTTAAACCCAATGCAAATGATAGTACCTGGGCTAGCCATTGTGTTAGTAGTATCACTGTTTAATGTTTTGGGCGATGTCCTCCGAGATGCGCTTGATCCAAAAGAGGTTATGTAGTGGAAATACTTTCGATGAATAATTTAGAAGTTGAATTGAAAGGAAAAAATAAAATTATCAAGTTTATTAATCCTGGGCTAGCCATTATATTGTTAGTATCACTGTTCAATGTTTTGGGCGATGTCCTCCGAAATGCGCTTGATCCGAAAGAAGTCATGTAATGGAATGGAAATACTTTCGATTAATGATTTAGAAGTTGAATTTAAAGGAAAAAATCGAATAAAGTTATCAAGCTTATTAATCCTGGGCTAGCCATTATATTGCTAGTATCACTGTTCAATGTTTTGGGCGATGTCCTCCGAAATGCGCTTGATCCGAAAGAAGTCATGTAATGGAATGGAAATACTTTCGATTAATGATTTAGAAGTTGAATTTAAAGGAAAGAATAAAATTATCAAGTTTATTAATCCTGGGCTAGCCATTATATTGTTAGTATCACTGTTCAATGTTTTGGGCGATGTCCTCCGAAATGCACTTGATCCAAAGGAGGTTATATAATGGAAATACTTTCGATTAAAGATTTAGAAGTTGAATTTAAAGGAAAGAATAAAGTCAGCAAACTTATTAATGGCGTTAGCTTTTCAATTAATAAGGGTGAATGTCTATGCATTGTTGGAGAAAGTGGATCAGGAAAAACCATAACAATGAAAGCTATAATGGGACTCCTGGATCATAATTTCAAAATAAATGGTAGTGCTAAATTAGGTGATATCGAATTACTACAGGCCAAAAAAGAGGATTTAAGAAAAATTCGAGGCAAACAAATGACTATGATATTACAAAATCCTATGGTTTGTTTTGATAGCTTATATAGGATAGGATATCAAATGAAAGAAACATTTAAAGAGCATACTAATTGGCCAAAGGATAAAATACATAATACTTGTATAGAAACCTTAAAAAAAATGCAGATCTCTAAACCAGAGGATGTATTAAAAAAATATCCACATCAATTATCCGGCGGTATGTTACAACGAATCATGATTGGCATTGCTCTAACCCTAAACCCGGATATCCTAATAGCAGATGAGCCGACTACAGCAATCGATAGCGTAACACAACATGAGATAATGAAAGAATTTGTAAGGCTAAAAAATGAAGGAGTGACCATGATATTTATAACCCATGACTTAGCTGTAGCATCTATGATTTCGGATAAAGTTGTAGTTATGAACAAAGGGTTAATAGTAGATACAGGGACATTTCAAGAAATAAAGGATAATCCGAAAGACGAATATACAAAACAATTAGTATTGCAGAAAAAAGCAGTCACAAATGCATTCAAACAAAAAATCGGAGGACACATTGCTTAAGTTTCAAAAATTGCAGAAGAAAGCAGTAACAACTCCATTCAAATAAAAGATTTGGGGACCATACATGGGAACTTAAGAAGCAAAACGATACAAACTTGTAAAAATTATAATTTACTTGAAAGCAATAAAATCTTGTATGCACGCTTTCTCCCTCCGTCAGCTAACGCTGACACCTCCCCCACAATGTTGAGACTAAATATCCAAAACAATTAGTATTGCAGAATAAAGCAATAACACATGCATTCAAGCAAAAGATCGGAGGTATACAAATTGATTAGGCTTCAAAATATTAAGATGAATTTTAAAAGCGAGTTAGATGGATCCATGCAACAAGTCCTAAAAGACGTAACATTTCGTGTATGCGAAGGAGATTGTCTTGCAGTTTTAGGCGAAAGTGGTTCTGGTAAAAGCACACTGGCCAGAATTTTAATAGGACTGTTAAAGCCAAGTGCTGGCACATATTATTTTTTAAACCAAGAGCCATATAGGCACAAGATAGACAAAAAAGTGTTATCCGAAAATGTGAGCATAGTATTTCAAAATTATAATACATCAGTGAATCCAAGATTTACGGTATACGAAATAATAAAAGAGTCTATCGATGTTTTAGCACATAGAACAAAAGTGAAAATTGATGCCAAAAGTAAGGTGTCAGCATATTTACAGGTTGTCGGATTAGATGATAGCTTTTTGGATAGGTTCCCTCATCAGCTTTCTGGTGGTCAGTTACAACGGGTTTGTATAGCCAGAGCAGTTGCGTCTGAACCGAGAGTGATAGTGTTCGATGAGGCTATAAGCTCGTTGGATGCACATACACAAGTACAGATCATGGATTTACTTAGAAAGTTACAAAAAGAGTTTCATTTAACATTTATATTTATCACCCATGACTTAACAGCAGTAACATATCTTTGTAATAGAGTTATGTTTTTGCATAATGGGATAATTGAAGAGATACTGGATGTTTGCGATATAGGTAATGCAAAGAGCGAATATGCCAAAAAATTAATTGATGTAGTAATCGAAATGTAGTGATTAAGTACTGATTGAGTCATACATGGGAACTTAAGAAAATTAACTTTTGGTGAAGTTAACTAAGGGGTGGGCAACCTGTTGGTCGCTACCCCTTAGTGCATCGCTCCTAACCTCTCAGTCTTCACAACATTGCAAGGTAGCTACGCACTTAAGCCTTCCTCTTGAGGAAGGTGGACGCGAAGCGGACGGATAGAGTCGCAGCGAAGCTGCGCCCTTGACCTTCTCAAGTGAAGCTGACGTATAGAGTTGTAGCGAATCATTCAAGCGAAATACTGCGGTGCGACAACTCCAGGATAACCCTTCAGTTAGTTTTGCAAAAAGATTCTTAAATTCCCGCCTATGACTGATTGAGTAGTGATCGAGATATAATGATTAAGGATGTATCTATTGATTAAAATAAGGAGGATTATGAGTAAAGCAAACAAAATAACCCATGGAAATATAACAAAAGAAGTATTTTTATTTTTTGTACCGCTGGTAATATCGGCATTTTTTCAACATTTTTATGGAATAGTGGATGCTATTATAGTAGGACAAAATTTAGGTGATTTGGCCTTTGCTGCGGTCGGAGGTTCAGCCTCAAAACTAATCACAATGCTGATAAATTTCTTTGTCGGAGTATCCGCCGGAGTTACGGTGTACGCATCACAGTATTATGGGCAAGGTGATACAAATTCTATCAAGAAAATCATTTACAACGGAACGATTTCATTTTTAATTTTTGGCATCGCCCTATCTTCGGTTTGTCTACTTTTCGGATTAAATTATCTAAAAATAATGCAGACACCACAAGATACGATAAAGTTTTCCCAAATTTATTTAAATACCTTTCTTGTAGGGTTAGTTTTTTGCATATTCTACAATATGTTCTCAGGAATTTTTAGAGGATTAGGAGATTCTAAAACACCACTTTATGTACTTATTTTTTGTAGCATTTTAAATATTTTACTAGATTTGTTATTTGTCATTGTAGTTCCACTTGGTGTTTTTGGGGTGGCCTTTGCAACGGTGACAGCACAAGGGATTTCAGCGATTATTTTGATGTACATATTAAGTAAAAGATTTAAGGACGAAAAAATTTCTAAAGAAATAGATATTAAAATGATATCTGATATTTTTAAACTGGGAATACCAGCTGGGATCCAAAGTATAATGTATAGCTTATCCAATATGCTAGTGCAATCGACAGTGAATACATTCGGATACACGTCAGTAACTGCTTGGTCGGCCTATCTTAAGATTGATAGCATTATCGATGTTTTTGTGTCCGCTCTTGGAAGTACGGCAGTAACATTTGTGGGGCAAAATAAAGGTGCTGGAAACATAAAACGGATAAAAGAAAGTGTTATAAAAATAATATTAATTACGTATATAATAGTTATTCCTATAATAGGTATATTTATTTTATTCAGAGAGTCTTTACTATTGATGTTTACGGATACAAAAGAAGTAATCGAAGTTGCAAAGACGTTGTTTTTTGTAATAATGCCAATGTATATTTTAGGCATTCCAAACACAATATGCTCTCAAGCCGTAAGAGGATTGGGGCAATCATTTAAGCCGATGATAATAACTCTGATCGGAGTTGTTGGGCTTAGATTTATATGGGTGTTGTTAATATTTCCATTAAATCCAACGATACAGTTTTTAGGATATTGCTATCCCGTAAGTTCTTTCATTATGTCTATAATATTTATAGTATATTTTGCAAAAGAATTTAAAAAATTGAAATCGCCAGAGCCTGTTAAAAATTTTCTATCTGAATGTGTTTATGGTTGATTATTTTTGGCTATACTTTAAATGTTAAGCAAAAACATAAATATATTATGACTGAAGAATAATCTCTCATAGTATATACCTCCTTTTGCGGATGAAATCATCCGTAGCCGAATGTGGAGAACACACAAAGACCGCTCTCTTGTTAGAGTAGTTTTTTATTAACTTGATTATTAACAAAAAAATTTTCCAAATGTGTTTATAACTGATTATTTTTGGTTATACTTTAAATGTGACTAAGCACAAAAAGGAAAGCACCTTGCATAAAAAGGCACTTTCCTTTAATATAAAATATTTGTTTAGAGTATAACGTGAGTTATAATCCAGAGCGACAACTCATGCAATGTTCTCATTATTATATTTTTTTGGCCATCATAGTTGAGAATAAATTATAATTCAAAAAGATGTTTCTTTGACAACTTTTTTGTTATACTCTAGATATTATATATATTAGAGAATACGTGTGATGTTTTCTCCTTAGTGTTTTTGTTTTCAGGCGTAGTCGCCAAATTAGGCTTTATTGCCTTGGGCCGGCTACAAATGGAGTATTTAAAAAAAATACAATGCATTAAACTATCCTTTCTTTATTTAAGATTCAATAATACATGTTAAACATGTAATTATCTAGTTATTATTATGATTACTGTTATTAAAAACAGGCATAATACCATTAAGTTATACTCACGCAAGTAGCTTACCTCCTTTACGAATGACCTCATCCGTAACCGAAGGTGGAGAACACACAACCACCACTCTGTTTTTAGAGTGGTTTTTTTTATAAAAAGTAAGCTCGTGTGTTTCGGTGGACCTACTTTTTTATGCATTAATTGTTATCATTTCACCCAAAATAACAACAAATATATTATATCATATGTGTATTATGTAATACTAGCGGTAATTCTAGGTATTTTTATTCTTTATCAATTTAACAATCATATCTTATTATGAAATAAAAAAATTTTTCCAAATGTGTTTATAACTGATTAGTTTTGGTTATACTTTAAATGTGACTAAGCACAAAAAGGAAAGCACCTTCATAAAAAGGCACTTTCCTTTGATATACAATATTTGTTTAGAATATAACGCAAATTATAATCCAGAGCTACAACTCATGCAATGTTCTCATTATTATATTTTTTTGGCCATCATAGTTGAGAATAAATTATAATTCAAAAAGATGTTTCTTTGACAACTCTTTTGTTATACTCTAGATATTATATATATTAGAGAATACGTGAGATGTTTTCTCCTTAGTGTTTTTGTTTTCAGGCGCAGTCGCCAAAATTAGGCTTTATTGCCTTGGGCCGGCTACAAATGAAGTATTTGAAAAAATGCGATTCATTAAACCGTCCTTTCTTTATTTAAGATTCAATAATACATGTTAGTCATGTAATTATCTAGTTATTATTACCAGACAAGCCGTAAACCCCCTAGCTTTAGCTATGGGGATTTTAAATACAACTGAATATAAACGGTTGCTAGAAGTAGTCATTTCTAGCGTAAAATATTCAATGCACCGAAAATGTTTCTAAAGTGAAACACGACAAGAAAAAGTCGTTAAAACTATTTATTAAGGACTCAGGGTCTCGGATACATGGTAAAAGTGTATCAGCATATAAGACTATATGTCCTGTTGTATGAAGGGTAATGGCATACCCATAACTAAAGGTTGGACGCTCAGAAATGAATTTGTATGTCCTTTAATCACTTTAGAATCCCCCGCCTTTAGGCGTGGGGAGTGTCAACATTACTGTTATTAAAAACAGGCATAGTACCATTAAGTTATACTCACGCAAGTAGCCCACCTCCTTTACGAATGAACTCATCCGTAGCCGAAGGTGGAGAACACACAACCACCACTCTTTTTTTAGAGTGGTTTTTTTTATAAAAAGCAAGCTCGTTTGTTTCGATGGACTCACTTTTTTATGCATTAATTATTACCATTCCACCAGATATAATAACAAATATATTATATCATGCGTATATCTTGTAATGCAAATAGTAAATTTAGGTATTTTATTTTTAGCATTTATATAATGTTTTAGCCACTTTTTTATTTGTCTTATCTATTAATCAAACTTTTTCTTATAACAATAATTGTAAATATAAATACTATCAATTCTGTCAGAGGCATTGTAATCCATATGCTCTGAGCAGAAAATACCATTGGTAATAATAATATCAAACAAGTTCTTATATCAAATCGTCTATCCCATCGATCTTCTCTTTCTTTATAAGGAGGATGCTACAATACCCGTCTTAGTCCTTCCAATGGAGCTTTGTCTGTAGCAAAAAAAGGTTGCCCAAAAGGTGAGCGAGTCCTCTATTCTATAATTATTTAATCGGATTTGTTTCTACATCTAAGCTTTAAAAGAAAGTGATAACACAGAATCCTTTATAGGCGTTGACAGCTATTATGCTACATGCTAACATAAAAAGGACAAACTTTTTAACATACATTTTTTTATATTTTAGGAGGGAATTTTCATGAGATTAGTTACTCTATGTACTTGCCAATGGGCCGACTTAGAATTAAATGAATTATGTAAATTAGCAAAAGAGATGGGCTACGACGGAGTTGAATTGGCATGTTGGGGCAACAACGTAGATATAGATAAGGCGATAAATGACGAAAAATATGTGGAATATATATTAAAAACGCTAAAAAAACACAAACTAGAATGCAAAGCTTTAGCGACCCACATAATAGGTCAGTGCGTTGGTGATGCGCCAGATCCTAGGTTAAACAACTTTGCTCCAAGTGAGTTAACGGACAAGCCTGAAGCGATCAGAGAATGGGCTATAGCCACAATGAAAAAAGCTGCACTAGTGGCGAATAAGTTAGGTGTAAAAATAATAACTGGATTTACTGGCTCACCGATATGGAAATATCTATATTCTTTCCCTCAAACCACAGCTGAAATGATAGAAGACGGATTTGATAAGATCGTTAGGCTATGGACCCCTATATTGGATGAGTTCAAAAAATACGATGTGAAGTTTGCTCTGGAAGTGCATCCGGGTGAGATAGCATTCGATTATTATACAACAGAAAAGTTATTGAAAAAATTTGAAAATAGGCCAGAGTTTGGATTAAATTTTGATCCGAGTCATTTACTATGGCAAGGGATAACACCGCATATATTTTTAAATGATTTTGCTGACCGAGTTTACCATGTTCACATGAAAGATGTATCCGTAAACTTGGATGGCCGAAGCGGTATACTGGGATCCCATATAGAATTCGGAGACTTAAAACGAGGCTGGAATTTCAGATCACTAGGACATGGCCAAGTAAATTTTGAAGAAATAATAAGAGTATTAAACGCCAAAGGGTATGACGGTCCATTATCTGTTGAATGGGAAGACAGTGGAATGGACAGAATAATGGGCGCAACAGAAGCTGCTGAGTTTGTAAAAAAAGTGGATTTTAAACCATCCGAAATAAAATTTGATGATGCAATATCGAATTAAGCCTAGCCTCTCCGACTTGGTTTTCCTTCTAGGAGCATAGCCGGGAACTTAAGAATCTTTCGGCAAAGCTAACTAAAAGTGCGGGTGCCCTGCTCCTCTTTCAGCGAAGCTGACTGAGGGGTTCTTCTGGTGCTCTAGCTTTGTAATCACTTTTTGGCGAAACTAACTGAAGGGTTATCCTGGAGTTGTCAAAAAATTGCGGGGAAAGTGGTGCCTCCCTGCAATTTTGTGACAGATTCCTAACCTCTCTCTTCACAACATTGCAAGGTAGCGCGCACTTAAGCCTTCCTCTTGAGGAAGGTGGACGCGAAGCGGACGGATAGAGTCGCAGCGCAGCTGCGCCCTTGACCTTCTCAAGTGAAGCCAAAAGGTGATTACGGAGACAGAGCACCATAGGGACCCCTCAGTCAGCTAACGCTGACAGCTCCCCTGAAAGGGGAGCTGGGCCACTTCCCTGCAATGTTGTGACTAAGATTCTTAAGTTTCCGCCTATGGGAGGGGAGAAAGCGTGCATACAAGATTTTATTGCTTTCAAGTAAATTATAATTTTTACAAGTTTGCTTTAACGGGCAGAAGATTCATATTGCAACAAAAATATTAGTTACAATAAAGAAAGGAATGAATAAAAATGTTAACATACGGAATGGTAGGCGGATCGATGAGTGGATTTATCGGCGAAGTTCACAGAAAAGCGATAAATTTTGATCCGAGAGCAAAAATGGTAGCAGGCTGTTTTAGTACGGATGACGCCAAAAACAAACAAGTTCAGGAAGTCTACTCTGTGGACAGAATTTATTCTAACTACTCCGAAATGGCCCAAGCTGAAGGGCAACGTCCAGATGGTATTGACTTCGTAGTAATAGTAACGCCTAATTCAACGCACTACGATATAGCTAAGCACTTCTTATTAAACGGCATAAATGTTGTATGTGAAAAGCCCTTATGTTTTAGCATAGAACAAGCCGAAGATTTGGAAAGGATCGTTAAGGAGAAAAACTTAGTCTTTGCTGTGACCTACACCTATACTGGATATACTTTGACTAGAGTTATGAAAGAAATGATAGCAGAGGGCAAGATAGGAAACATTTTAAGCGTAAATGCCGAATATATCCAAGATTGGCTACTAGACGAGGTCACTTCTCCAGGTTCTGCTAACAACTTATCGGTTTGGCGAAAAGATCCGAAATTATCTGGAATCTCAAATTGTGTAGGCGATATAGGATCACATATAGAAAATTATATACAGTATGTAACGGGATTAAAAATAAAAAGATTGCTAGCAACAACAAACACATTTGGGCAAAAATTAGACTTAAATGCGAATATCATAGTAGAATATGACAATGGAGCCAACGGAGCATATTGGTGCTCTCAAGTAGCATCCGGACGACTAAACGATTTATATGTTAGAATATACGGCGATCTCGGTTCTCTTGAATGGAGACAGGAACAACCTGATGTCTTGAAATACACGCCGAAAGGTCAAGCTACCGAAGTAATTTCGAGAGGTACTTCTTATATAAAGGAAAATAGCGCTAGCGAAGCTCGGGTTCCTTCGGGTCATCCGGAAGGTCTGTTTGTAGCATTTGCGAATATTTATAGAGATGTGATCTCAGATATT
>MDSO01000144.1_pt1 | contig 10837 bp, 9 predicted proteins | sample 1005691 | NCBI WGS metagenome assembly MDSO01 (sample SAMN05526595, study PRJNA338239) | gut metagenome | isolation source: stomach gut content | host: Acanthurus sohal | place: Saudi Arabia: Red Sea | collected 2011-04 | reverse complement strand
TGATAAAAAATCCAATTTCATAAGGCATATAAGGAAGCTTTTTATTATCCATAGGTATACTTTTAATATTTTTATTCAAATGAATTTTATCTATATGTCCACATAATAAAATCACTTTATTTTTAGCAGAAATCCCTTTTAACAATTCTAGAAATCTTTTATTGCCTCCAGTCAAATTATTTTCATCAAAATTTATTGGTGCATATATAATATAAGTTTTCATTTCAATTCATTCCCTTTTCTATAAAATCGCTTAAAATACACTAGTATTGCTAGAGGAAATGCTAGTATTGTTATAAATTTATTTGGTGATTTCTTTATATAATGTTTTTCATTACACAACCATGCTCCTACTATATACAGAGTTGCTGATTTATACTTTACTTTTAAAGAAGTACTGTTTTGCAATTTTTTATATTTAGTTAACATATACCCTCTAGGATTATTAGCAATTAATCTATGCATATTAGATGTATAACCATCTTGTAAATACTCAGCAATATAATATGTTTTATTAGTTAGATAGTATTTATAATGTCTGTCAATTTGACAATAAACATATTCTTCTCCAATAAATTTTTCACCTTTAATTTTAGGAAATAAATAGTTTTTTAAAATATCACTTTTAAAAACTAGAGATGTTTCACCTTTAAATTTGTATTTTTCGTATAATTCACTTAAACTAATATAATTAATTTTACAAGGTAAAGTTTTCTTTCCTAAAGGTTCTCTGTCTTTTGTAATTTTTAATCCCAAAATCCCAATTATATTATTATCTTTAATATACTTTTCCTCATCATAAATGTTTTCAACAGAGTTTGATAATAGATAATCATCTGAATCAACAGGATAAAATAATTCTGTAGTACATTTTTTTATAGCAGTATTCCAAGCAATATGTTTACCTTGATTGAGTTGATAAATATATTTTATTGAAAGTTTTTTTTCTTCTAACCATTTATTTATTAGCTCCCTAGTGTTATCAGTCGATCCATCATCCACTATAAGCCAAATAAAGTTTAAATTATTTTGTTCACATAAAGAATTATATAATTGATGTAAAATATAAGCTCTATTATAAGTAGGAGTAAATATTGTTAAAATTGGTTTCATATGTTTTATTCCTCCCTTATAATTAATTTTTTATAAAGCTTTTTAATTAGTTTAATATAGCTATTATAATTATTTAATTCCTTTGATTTGATAATGGCTTCTTTCCCTTTATTTATTCTATAATTATCATTTAACAGCAACTTTTTTAACTCTATAATATAATCTTTATTGCTATTGCATAATTTGCCACATTTACTATCTACAATATTAATTAGTCCACCTACAGGTTTAGCAACTACTGGGACACCTAAAGCTAATGCTTCAATGGCAACTAATCCAAATCCTTCCCACTTTGAAGTCATGCAAAGTAATTTAGAATTTTTTAAATATAGATATGGATTATCTAAAAAACCAACCATATCTATATTATTTTTTAAGTTAAGATTATAAATTAGTTTTTTACAATCCTTTTTAAGTTTGCCTTCTCCTATCATGACACAATTCAAATTTTTCAACTGTTTAGTTTTAACTAGCTCAGAAATTATTTCTATAAATTTTATAGGATCTTTCTGTGGCATAAATCTTCCAATAAATATAATATCATAAACTTTTTTTATATTACTTTGGTTAGCTTTTTCCTTTATATATTTAATGTTAATTGGATTACCTATCATTAAAATTTTATTTTTTATCCATCTTCCAAAAACATATTCTTGTTTAATTGAATTAGATACTGTCAGTATTTTTTTATATTTAATAGTTGATATTAAATACACCCAAGAATAAATGCCATAATTTTTAAGCCACGGCGAATTATTGTGTAAATGTGATATAATAGGAATTTTACTAGTACTTAAAGCACTTATAATGCTTGCTCTAAAATCATGAGCATGAATTATTGTAGGCTTTAGTACTTTAATCATTTTTTTAATTTCAAATATATTCATGCTTTTAATAGGATAAAAATTAATTTTTTTATCCTCTAATGTTTTTTGAATTGTTCCTGCTGGAGACACATAAAAACAGTCATAACTATCTTTAGTACCTTCTATTATTTGGCAGGCAACATTTTCTGCTCCAGCAAACTTATTACTATTCAGTAAATGTACTATACATAGTTTCCTCATATATCTCTTCCATTTCTTTTATGACATTTTTTAAATCAAACTGTTTTACTTTATTTTGATTAAACCTTGCCATCTTAGGCCATAGAGATTTGTTGTTTAGCATAATATTTAATCCCCTTGCAAATCCATTTACATCTGTTGGATTATATAGTAATCCGCCTTTTTTAGGGATAATTAAATCAACTTGCCCACGGATTTTGGAAACAATACATGGCAAGCCTGCAGCCATAGCTTCCATAAGTGCAACAGGAAGACCCTCTTGTAGAGAAGGAAACAGGAAGACATCTGCAACTTTACATATTTCAGCTATATCTTTACGAAAACCTAAAAATTTAACTTGTCTATTTATGTTTAATTTATAGGTAAGTTTTTTTAAATATTGGTCAATTTCACCCATTCCACAAATAATATAGTAAACATTGGGATTATTTAACTGAGCAACAGCTTTTATTGCAGTTTCGTGATTTTTACGTGGTATCAGTTCTCCAACTGATAAAATAATGTTAGCAGCTTGTGGAATTCCAAGTTCTTGACGTTTTTTATATTTATCAACCTCTGCATCTTTAAATTTAGAAGTATCGAGTCCTACACCATTTACATATTTAATAGTTTTGGCTTTCATTTTTCTTTTTGCAAGATTAAAGTCTTCCTTATTCATAGTAATTAGTACATCTGTAAAATAAGAAAATATCTTCTCAACAGGATAAAACATCAACCAATTTTTCAGTGGAGCACCTTTAAAGAAGAAAAAACCATGAGCTGTATAAAACATAAGAGTTCCTTTAGTTCGTGACTTTAATGCAGCTGCTCTAGTAACTACACTGCCCATAGGCGTATGACAATGTATTACATTAAAGCCTTCTTTATTAATTATATTTTTTAATTCAAAGTATGCTTTTATATTTTTTTTATTAAATGGTGACCGTTCAAATGATACTGTATGTTTTACATCACAAAATGGAATTTCATTTATTCCATTGGTAGCAACATGTACTTCATATCCTTGATTTTTAAACCATTCTAAGTATGGTAAATGAAATAATGTTATATGCCAATCTACAGTGGCGGTAAAGAGTACTTTTTTCACATTTTTCCTCCTTTATAAGTACTTTAACTTATTGTTCTTTGATTGAATTGTAGTTTTAAATCTCATCTTAACCCAATCTTTTCTCCAACTATGTATGATGAGCACATGTTGGCAGGATGAAATAAATTCATCTAAGTATAGTCAACATATAGAAAAATCCATGGTGTTTTCCTGCGTTGTTGACTAGCCCAAGCAAGGCAAAAAATTTGGTTGGTAAAACACTACATTTAAGATATTTTGTTGAAATTAATTCCTTTGTTAAAGTAAGCTTCTCCTATTATTATAGATGAGGCTGTGTTATCAGAGGAGCATATCTCGTCATTACATTCAGAATTTATAATAAAATGTTTTTGCTGTTTTTCAGAGGTCCATTTTAAAATGCGTTTAAAAAGCCCCGTTGGTTTTGTGCTTGAATTATAGTCTGTAAATATTACCAAATCATAATTTTTATAAAGATAAATTGATATTTGATATAGAATGTTTTTTAGTTGTTCTTGCTTGGTATTTCTTGCAATATTTAAAGTATGGTTAAGTTTGTTCCATCGTGAAGAGCGAATGGTAAACTTTATCCCATTAGCGGTATATTTTATATATTTTGTTTTGCAATTATCTCTTTTAAATTTAATATCTTGTATTTGGTTGTCCCAATATTTAATGAGATCTGGTTGTTTAAAGTATAAAATTTCACCTTTATAATTTTTAGCTACAAAAAAGTATTGTGTTTCAAGGTTTAGAGAAATCCATTTAGTCTGAGGACAGTTTACACTAGGGAGTAGCTTTTCTATAGTAAAAATGCCATAGAATTTATTGTCTTTTTTTACTAGTGAAAACACCTTAAATTTTTCGTTTTGTTCCAAAATCATAGGAACTTTAAGTTTTCCTAAAACACTAGGGTTTCTTTTTCCTTCTTCCACTGGCAAATTTGGAATTTTACCCAAAGAAATAGATATTATATTCCCTTCTTCTTTTACTTCCCAGCCTTTATAAGGTTCGTCAAATACTAGGCTAAACCATTTTTTCTTCCAACTCCTAAAATTTGGCAAACCTGCATTTGATGTAAAACTTTTTACATATGCCCTTTTTATTCTATATGCACACTCTTTTAGAGGAGCGGAATATACTGTTTTTAAAAATGGATATTCTTTTTTTAAGTTTGTTGCATAATTACGTAAATTTCTTCCGTCAAGCAGCTTTAGTGAGTTGTCGTTGTGTAGATAATCTTTAATACAAATTTCTAATAAATGATTGTATAACCAATTACAAATTTTACTTTGATTATCAAGTATTACTATGTCATTTTTTTTAAAAGTTATCTCAATTTTCTTGTTATAAATTACACTCATATTCTCATTACTTTCTTTTTTTCTTTCATTAACTCAAGATATAGGCAAAAAAACATTGCTTTTATTCTTTTTTAAGACTTATTTATAAAAAGAACAAACAGCTATCGCTCTTTATCTACATTTTTATTTTACTTCAAAAAAAAAAAATACAAGGGTCTAATCAATTTTTTTAAAACTTTTTTTGAGTAGACCCTTGACTTTTACCAAATATTGGTGTCAAAGATTAGTTATCATGGTTGAGCCTGTTATAATTTCTTTTTATTTCAATATATTCTTTAACTAATAGAGAAGTAGTTTTGTATATTTTGCCATATCAAAGGTATAGATAATATTCAGAGATGGAACAGCCCATAGAGCTTGCTCAAATACATAGAAATCGTAGGAAGTACGCAAGAAACTCCCTCTTTTTAGCATTAGCGTGAGAGGGAGTAATTTACTAACTATTTCTTGTCATATTGTACTTTGAAAATATTCTTGAGTTTTATTGCAAAATCTTATAACTAAAATTATAATTTGTGGCTTATTTAGTAAATTAAAGATAAAAAAATTTTAAATGACTTTGTTCTTTATTTTAGGGAATAATATGTCATTAATTTATTATTGACACTCCCTACGCCTAAAGACGGGGGATTATAAATTGATTAAAGGACAAATTCATTTCTGTTAGTTCATTTAGATTATGGCATGCCATTGCTAGACAGATAGTTCCCTAGGCTTACCATACATTTCATACGGTAGTCTTTTTAGATGCTTTTACGACTTGTGCTTTACTTTACATTTTCGATGCATTGAATATTAGCAATTGAAAATTGATCGGAGGTTTTATGCCAGAAATGACTACTTCTAGCAACCACTTATATCATAATTCAAAGAATTGCTCTAATGTATTCAGTTGTATATATTGCAATAAAGATTAAAATATGGCAAGAGCTTAAAAGAAAGTTTAATAGCCTTATTATATTCAAGAGCTTTACAATTTATTTCGTAAAGCTTTATGCAATCTATCAATTTCATGTTTAAATGTAATCTTACAATTATCACAAATCAGCTTCTCAGCTGGTTCACCACAATTAATGCAAAAACTTTCTAACTCTATGTTATCCCATTTTATCTTTTCCTCATTAATTAACTGCTGTAAATATCTTGTAGATACTCCTGTCTTTTTATAAATTTGTGAACGCAGAATATTTGAATTATTGGTATCTAGGAAGTTTTGTACATATTCCACTATTTTTGCTTCATCCAGCATACACTCTTTACAAATTAAAGAGTCATTTTGAAGGTCATATTTAAACTCAAACTTTTCTTTACATAATCGGCATGTTTCAAGACTCATAATTGCTCCTCTTTTCTATATAATTTATTTATTTTTCCTTACATCTATAAAAATTAAAACAATCTTATTGAATTACTAAATTTTGCCAATAAATTTTATTTACATGATATTAATATGATAAATAGCTGTCAAAAATATTTTAATTATTCCATAAAATATTTTTACCATTTTTTATAAAAATAATATTGACATTTTAAAATAATATATATATAATGATAACATACTTAGTCAGTAAAGTAATTAACCGCTAAGGAGGGGCACTATGAAACTAAATTCTAATGAACCTATATTTATTCAAATTGCAAAGTATCTTGAAGACCAAATTATTCAAGACTTTATAGAAGAAGAAACTCAAATTCCATCTACTACAGAGTTGGCAAAAACATATGCTATTAATCCTGCTACAATTTTAAAGGGAATTAATATCCTAGTTTATAAACATGTTTTATATAAAAAAAGAGGAATAGGTATGTTTGTTTCTAAAGGGGCAAAAGCCATTATACAAACTGAGCGGAGAGAACTATTTAAAAGCAGTGTTGTCAGAACACTTATGGAAGAAGCAAATAAATTAGGAATTTCAAAACAAGAAATAGTGGAACAAATTGTAGACTGGGAGGAATAAAGATGATTGAAATAAAAAATCTTAATATAGCATTTAAAAGGAATGTTATTCTAAAGAATATAAATTTGAAAATGGAGCCCCATAAAATCTATGGAGTAATTGGAAAAAACGGAGCAGGAAAGACTACTTTATTAAATGCAATTGCTGGAGGATTTCCAAAAGTTAAAGGAACAATTAGAATTAATGGGATTGACCCATATTCTGATGCAACTGTTTTAGACAAGGTCTGTTTTGTTCGTGAAGATATGTTTTACGCATTTAAAACAGTTACGGTAAAAAACTACTTTAAAAGTTACAAAATACTTTATCCAAAATTTGATATGAGTTTAGCATTTAAACTTGCAACACATTTTAAGATTCCTTTAAAAAAGACATTTGGAAATCTTTCAAATGGACTGCAGACGATAGTTATTGACCTTGTTGGAATGTGTTCAATGGCAGAAATTATTATTTTTGATGAACCAACTATAGGGCTTGATGCAACAAACAGAGTACAATTTTATGAAATTCTGCTGCAACACTTTGCAACACATCAACAAACAATTATAATTTCAACACATCAAATAAATGAAACACAAAATTTATTTAACCATATAGTTATTGTTAAAGAGGGGGAAATTGCTGTAGACTCTGAAATGGATAACTTAGATTGTAATCCAACAGAATTACAAGAATATTTTGTTGAACTAAATAAGGGGGAGGAATTTAGTTATGATTAATTATATTAAATTATATTGGAAACAAAACATAGGACTATTTTTTATTGGGGCACTTATTTCCGCTTCAGATATTGTATTAGCTTTGCCAGTCGTTTTTGGAGGGGCTTTAAGCAAAGTTGAGATGTTTTCTACTGTTATTTTAATGAGTATGGTTTTTGGTTTTTTGGGGATGTTTGCAAGATTTAAAACTTTTATAAATATGAAGGCAAATCGCAAGCACAGTTTTTGGGGAATTACTGTTGGTGGATTGAGTATGTCAATGCTAATATTTTTTATAGCATATTTAGGAAGTATATTGATAGATTTTATTTATGATAAATTTTACCCTATACTTGAGTGTAACCTTGGATTTGGAACGGTTTTGGAATTTAACCTGCTTGTGTTGGCAATGTTATGTGTAACTGTATTTGCATTAAGTCAGATGCTAGGAAGTTTTTTAATAAAATTTAAGGTTATTAATGTTATATTATGTATGATATTTATTGTACCTATTATGATTTTTGGAATTGGTTTTGCAACTCCAGCAATGGTTGCATTTAATATAATACAAGGAAATAGTATTATGCTTGTACTTATACTAAGCGCTTTGAGTGTGATATCCATAGGAATTAGTTACATTATATCAGTAAATAAATCTGTTATCATGAACAGATAAAAAAGTATTACCGTAAGAGCCTATAAGGACTCTATTTTGGAGTTATAGTATAAAAATGTTAAGAGAGAGAAATAGAGCTTAATGTGTTTCATAAAGGGGGAGAAATTTAGTTATGACTAATTATGTTCAATTATATTGGAAACAAAATATAAGATTACTTTGAAATAATAACAGATTTAGTCACGTAGTTCATGAATCCGTTATAATAAATTAAGAAAGCAATATGCATAATTCCTAGCATATTGCTTTTTTGTTGTTGATTAAATTTTATATCATATTAAATTATTATAATGTCATTCCATATTATTATTATACAAAATTTACTTTAGGTTGTATAATATGGTTATAAAAATTGTTAGTTATAAATTTAACGATTTTATATAAAAATAACAGATTTAGTCACGTCCTAAATCTGTTGTCATGAGGAGGAATGTAAGTGAGAAAGTTTAAAACGGTATTTATGAGAGGCGGAACAAGTAAGGGCTGTATGTTTTTAAAAGAAAATTTGCCAAGTGATCAAAAAGAATGGGATAAGATATTTTTACAAGTAATGGGAGACCCAGATCCAAAGCAAATTGATGGTATGGGTGGAACCGTGTCTTCAAACAACAAGGTTGTGGTTGTTTGGAAAAGTGAAGAAAAAAATGTAGATATTGAATATCTAGTGGGTCAAATTATTGTTGGAAAAAGCCAAGTTGATTTTAAATCAAATTGTGGAAACATGACAGCTGCTGTGGGACCTTTTGCTGTTGAGGAAGGATTAGTTGAAATTACAGGGAATTCTACCACTGTTAAATTACTAAATAGAAACACTAATAAGTTTATTAATGTTGAAGTTCCTTGTGAAAATGGGTTAATAGCTATTGAAGGAGATTGTAAAATAGCTGGTGTAGACGGTACAGATCCAGAACTTAAAGTTAATTTTTTAAATCCAGCAGGAGCAAAAACTGGGGTATTACTTCCAACAGGTAAATCACTAGATGTTTTGGACATTGAAGGGCTTGGGAAAATTGAAGCCACTATCCTAGATGTATCAAATCCAATGGTTCTTGTTAGAGCAGAGGAAGTAGGACTTAAAGGTACAGAAAGCCCTGACGAAGTTAATGCCAACAAAAAAGCATCTGAATTGCTTGAAAAAATTAGAGGCACAGCAGCATGTATGATGGGGTTTGCAAAAGACTTAAAAGATGCAACTGAAAACAGCCCTGCTGTTCCAAAGGTAGGAGTTTTCACAAAACCACAAGCTTTTAAAACAATTGATAATTCCAATGTTTCAGCAGATGAGATGGATGTTTGTGTTAGAGTTATCTCTGTATTTAAATGTCACAAAGCATGCCCTTTAACGTCAGCAAGTTCAATTAGTGTTGCAGCTTTTTTAGAAGGAAGCTTAATTAACAAAGATTTAGGAGGAGAAGGGCAAACAAACGTTAGAATAGGGCACCCTAGCGGAGTTATGACAATGTATCCAGATATTCAAATTGAAAATGATGAAATTAAGCTTCCAGGGGTCGCTGTTCAAAGAACTGCAAGAAGAATTATGGAAGGTACAGTTTTTATAAAAGATTAACTTTACCTAGGGGGAATTAAATGCAAAAATTATATGGCATGGAATGGCCGATATTTACTTTTTTGCAGTAGTAATCCTTTTATCGGGCTGGATGGGTACTATCCTTTTATATAGTGCAGTTAAGATTTAACTTAAAAGTAGAGTACTATCCTTTATAGAGTAGTTAAGATTTAAAAGGGGGAAATAATTTATGAATGAACAAAAATTGTATTATGGGTTGCCTGTCTGGCTTATTATAGTTTCTATACTGGCAGTAGTTATACCTACTGCTATGGGGTTGCTTCCAGAAGATAATATGTTAGCCATTATATCAATAATGTTAGCGTTTGGATTTGTATTATACGAACTAGGGGAAAGGCTTCCAATTTGGAACGATTATATTGGTGGCGGAGCAGTTATGGCATTCTTTGGAGCAGCTGCATTTGAATTTTATGGGATAATCCCAGAGAAGTATGCAAAAGCTATAACATTCTTTTATGATGATTATGGTTTCCAAACACTTTTTATTTCATTACTTATTGTTTCAGCGGTATTAACAGTTAATAGAAAACAATTACTTAAAGCGTTTTCAGGATACATTCCAGCAATACTAGGCGGAATTGCTATGGCTGCTTTGTTTGGAGTTATTGGAGCAATGATTTGTGGAGTAGAAATAGATAGAGTTATTGCTTATTATGTTTTACCAATTATGGGAGGAGGAAATGGCGGTGGTGCATTACCAATTTCTGAAATGTGGGAACAATCTACAGGCAAAAGTAAAGAGGAATTTTATTCTGTAGCATTTGCAATCTTAAATATTGCTAATAACTTTGCAATCCTTGGAGCAGTTGGGCTAAACATTCTTGGAAATAAATTCCCTAAATTAACTGGTAATGGCGAATTACTTAAAGACCCTGAAAGATACTCTCTTGCAGAAGATCATGCACCAAAACCTAAAATTGGTTTGAACGATATTGGTGGTGGATTACTAGTAACTTGTGCAATATATGCTTTATCATACACTGTATCTGAGTTTATACTTCCTTCTATTGGTCCAGTTTCTCTACATATGTATGTATATACTGTTATTTTTGCAGCCATATTAAATGTAACAAATATAATCCCAGCAGAAGCTAAATTAGGAGCTAAACGTCTTTCCGAATTCTTTACCAAGCCTTTAATGTGCATGTGTATGTGTGGTATTGGTATTGCATTTATGGATTTAGCAGACTTTATCGCTGCTTTAAGCTGGCAAAATTTCTTAATTGCAGCTATGATAGTTCTTGGAGCAATTATTGGTTCTGGTGTTGTTGGTATGATGGTAGGTTTCAACTTTGTTGAATCTGCAA